>FZPS01000154.1_pt20 | contig 97105 bp, 87 predicted proteins | sample 1817821 | NCBI WGS metagenome assembly FZPS01 (sample SAMEA104158645, study PRJEB21678) | metagenome | place: Germany | collected 2015-04-21
ATCCTTTGTTTTACTTGAAGTAGTTTATAGCATAATTAAATAATTAGACGCGGTGTATACAGTGTACAGGTAGTCGATAAGCACATAAATGATTTCAAGGTTTGGTTGCAACGATTTAGAGGAGTGGTTACTAAATACCTGCAGAGCTATCTGATGTGGTTTGTAATCACACATAAATACTTAACAAGTGAGATAGAATCAGACATTGGTCGGCTTTTAAACCTTGCATCCTCGGATAGATGGGCATGGGATGAGTATTGGCGGCTGGTGAATACAAAGTATAGATAAACTACTTCAAGTAAAACAATAATTTGCTTCTGGACCCCTTTCGATTCCCTTTTGATTCCACCAAGTAATATTTTAGTTCAATTAAAATAGTGCAAAACTTTTACCATATTTTTTTTTTGACTATTACTAAAAATTAAAATCTTTAAATCAGTATAATCATAATGTAATATTGAAATACTATTATTAAAGTAATATAAAGTTGTATTGTGATATTCACTTTTATTTTTAGATTTTTTACATAAGTCGCAACAAATTTAATAGTATATAGATAAAAATGTTTAAAGTAAAATTAATTTAATAATTATAAGTTAGTTTTTATTAAAGATTAAAAATACTTAAATTTGCAAAAAAATAACTATGAATAAAAATGTTTACTGCGTCATAATGTCGGGAGGTACTGGTGTACGCTTTTGGCCAATGAGCAGAGAGAGCAAACCTAAACAATTTTTAGATATTTTGCATACTGGTCAAACGTTAATACAAACTACATATAATAGGTATAGTAAGGTAATAGATAAAAAAAATATAAGATTTGTACTCTCAAGTTATCATGTGGATTTATTAAAAGAACAAATACAAGAGATTAGCGATGAACAAATAATTGTAGAGCCTGATCGAAGGAATACAGCTCCTGCTATAGCTTATGCATCAGCTAAAATTTTTAAAAAGGATCCTGATGCTATACTAGTATTTGCACCAGCAGACCACTTGATCGATGATGAAGATGCGTTTGCTGAAACACTAAATCAAGCAATTGATTATGTAAAGCAACATGATGTATTGATGACTTTAGGTATCAAGCCTACTCGGCCAGACACGGGATTTGGTTATATACAGTTTATCCCACAAAAAGGTCAAAAAATTTGTAAAGTGAAAACTTTTACTGAAAAACCTGCGTTAGAGTTGGCAAGAACATTTATTCGTAGTGGAGATTTTTTGTGGAATGCTGGTATCTTTGTATGGAAAGCAAAAACTATTATTGATGCCTTTAAACAACATGAACCTGATATTTACAATGCATTTTTGAAAGATCTCTCTTGGTATTATACTGAAAAAGAACCAAAACAAATTGAAAAAATATATTCAAGCATAAAAAAGATATCAGTAGATTATGCTATAATGGAAAAAGCTAATAATGTATACACCATTATTTCTGAATTTCCATGGAATGACTTAGGCACATGGGCATCTCTACATGAAAAAAGACCTAAAGATGAAAATAATAATAGTATTATTGGTAAAAATGTAATGACTTATGATACTCAAGATTGTCTAATACAAATGCCTAATAACAAAAAACTAGTAGTCATCGAAGGATTGAAAAATTTTATTGTCGTAGAAAATGATGATATGCTTCTGATATTAAATAAAGATCACGAACAATCTCTTAGAAATATTGTACAAGATATTTTGATAGAAAAAGGTAGTGAATATATTTAATCGAAAACATGCTTACCTAGTTATTTTTTGTCATATCTGATAAAATTCAAAAAAAATATTGGTTTTAACTATTTTTTTATTACTATTACAAAATTTAAACATTTAAAGAAATTTGTAGTCTAATTAAGATATAAAGTATATATGACAAAAGACGAGGCACTTAATATATTGTCATTATCGAATAATGCAAATGAAAATGATATCAAAAAGCGATATAAAGAATTAGCTAAATTATATCATCCAGATAGCAATACTCCTGAAAGTTCTGCAGAAAAATTTATTTTAATTACCGAGGCTTATTTATTTTTATTAAATAAAAATACTTTGATTACTAATTCTACTTCTAATCAAACTACCCAACAATATGAAGATATTTATAGAGAGCAAGCAAAAGCTTATGCTCGTATGAAATATGAAGAATTTAAAAAAAAAGAAGAGGAAATACACAATATATCTATCAACAAAATATTATATCCTTCATGGCTAAATATCATTTTTTTAATATTAACTGTATTTTTTTTATTTGATTATTATCTACCTAGACAATGGACCAAATGTCAAGATGCATATATAATAGAACCTATAAGTGATGAGGATGATTTTATAATTAAAGCTTGTAATCATAAAATTTTAGCTGAACGTCTCTCGTTAAATGATATATACTTATTAGAAAAAAATGGTGTTATTTATTTGAATAGAACAAGGCTATTGCGTATTATTTGCAGTTATTCTATTAATCCTCAGCGACGTGTATATAATGTAACTAATAATAGATATATTACATATCCTACTCTTTGGTTATCTTTATTATCTTCTTTGTCGGTACTTTTAATTCCATTTCGTAACTTTCAACAAAAATTATTTGCTAAATTTTTATCATTAGTATTTATTTTAAGTTTTTTATTACCTTTCATAGCTATCAGTTTTTCTCCTATTTTATAATATTTTAATAAGATAAAAAATACTTTAGATTATTTTAACTAATAATAATTAATACTTTTTACTCTTTTCTCCTAGTGTCCCGCTCATATCTTATTAACTTCCAAATTTATGATAATCAGTTTGATTTCTTCTTTGCCATTCTAGCTCGTTAGCCACTGTATCTGCAAAACGAATAAAATAATCAAGATTGTTTTTAGCTAAATAATTTTTAGCTTTTTCAGAACCCTGACATGCTGAGGCAATGATCATATATAGATACAAATCTTGATTATTTAGCCAATCATAAGCCGCCCCATCTCCATCTATAGCATCAGAAAGCATTGCTAACTCTAAAAAACCATATCTAATAAGCCATTGATATGCTTCTAAATCAGCTCTTATAGCATTAGCTAAAGCTCCTAACTCAGGATAACCATTAGTAAGTAAAAAATCTAAAAATTCTTTTTCTCCAGCGATAGCTTGTTCTAGAGCTAAAAGCACCTTGATATCATATTCCCATAAATATTTTATTTTATCCATAATCCATTTTTATTTTATAAATTCATAAAATTAATAAATAAAATGAAAAGATACTGATTTTTTTTTGATACTTATTATGATGATTTATGCTATTAAGAAATGCTCTTGTTATTAAACTAATATTTCAAATAGCTTTTTATCATATCTATTTGTTTTTTATTTTTGTATCTAGTACAACATATTTTGTCTATTTTTTTAAAATATTTAATTGTTAATAATCGATATATTTTTAGACTTGATATTAAAAAATATAAGATAGTAATTTATATAAATTGGTATTAGATAAATAATTAAAGAAAATCAAAATATTATGTTTGATAAATTAAATATTGCTAACATACTTATAGCTTAATATATTAAAATATAAGAAAATAAAGGGCTTAAATTAAATTTACCTTGCTAATATAATTCAACTATTCAATTAATTATAACATACTAAAATTGATTTCTATTTAATCAAATAATCTTATATCTTTGCAAATAATTTTATTATTAGATCGAGAAATGAATTTAACTACTATAATCTTATTAATAATAGCTGGATTAATTCTTTTACTTTTAGAATTAGTGATACCGGGTGGAGTAGTAGGTACTATCGGTGGTATAGCTACTATAGCAGGCATCATTTTAATGTATGATATCTATGGCAATCTATATGGCACTATATCTTTAGTAGTGTCTTTAATAGTATGTGGTGTAGGTTTATATTTTTTCTTTAGAGAAAAAACATGGCAACGAATATCTCTAAATGATACTATAGATAAAAAGTTAAATAAAGAAGAAATAGAAACGCTAAAACCTGGTATGCGAGGTCATACTATTACTAAATGTATTCCTGCAGGCAAGGCAAAATTTGGCGATAAAATCGTAGAAGTGCATTCTACCTCAGAGATGATATATCCTGATACAGAGGTTGAAATAATAAGGATAGACGGCAACAAAATAATTGTAAAACCCTTTAAAAAATAAAATATGTTAACACTTAATTTAATTGTTTTAAACACAGGCACAAATATTATAATAGGCATAGTAATATTTATATTATTATGGTTGATTTTTTATTTTGTGCCAATAGGATTATGGTTTACAGCTCTTTTGAGTGGTGTCAGGATAAATTTATTGCAATTAATATTGATGCGATGGAGGAAGGTGCCTCCAAAAGTGATAGTAAATTGCTTGATAACTGCTACAAAAGCTGGTATAAATCTAACCAGAGACCAGTTAGAGGCACATTATTTAGCGGGTGGGAGAGTCAATTCTGTTGTAAAAGCTCTCATCTCAGCAGATAAAGCAAATATACCATTAGATTTCAAATCTGCAGCGGCGATAGATCTAGCAGGACGTGATGTTTTCGAAGCCGTACAGATGAGTGTAAATCCTAAGGTAATAACTACACCAGCTATAGCAGCCGTAGCTAAAGACGGTATTCAGCTTATAGTAACTGCTAGAGTAACTGTGAGAGCTAACATTAAACAATTAGTAGGTGGTGCTGGTGAAGAAACTATTATTGCTAGAGTAGGTGAAGGTATAGTAACTGCTATAGGTAGTGCTGAAAATCATAAAGCAGTTTTAGAAAATCCTGATGTGATTTCTAGAACTGTATTAACTCGTGGATTAGATGCAGGTACAGCCTTTGAAATATTATCAATAGATATAGCAGATATAGATGTAGGTAAAAATATTGGCGCTCAGCTACAAATAGATCAAGCTCAAGCTGATAAAAATATTGCTCAAGCTAAAGCAGAAGAACGTCGTGCTATGGCTGTAGCCTTAGAACAAGAAATGAAAGCTAAAGCTCAAGAAGCAAGAGCTAAAGTAATAGAAGCTGAAGCTCAAATACCATTAGCTATAGCAGAAGCTTTTAGAATGGGTAATTTAGGTGTTATGGATTACTATCGCATGCAAAATATAAAAGCTGATACCGAAATGAGAGAAAACATTGTAAAACCTTCTTCTCATACCGAAGATTAATTTAAATATTCAAAATTTTCACTTTATTGACTTATCAAATACCAACTTGCCATACTTCTCGTTTTTTTACATTTATCATAGCGCTTTATTTATTCTGTGTTTATATTGAAATTTAAAAAAAATTAAATTTCATATTTCTTTTAAATATTATATTTTTGCAAAAATACTTATGAAGATACTGGTTGTACGTTTTTCATCTATAGGTGATATTTTACTCACAACTCCTATGATTCGATGTTTGCATCAGAGATATGATGATATAGAAATTCATTTATTAACAAAAGCAATTTATAAAGATATATATTTATATAATCCATATATAGACAAATTGTGGACAATCAATAATAGTCCTAAAGAGATTTTTTATAATCTATTAAACGAAAAATTTGATTTTTTATTAGATCTGCAAAAAAATTTTCGTAGTTTATGGTTAAAAGCTAATTTACCTGTAGAATTTTCATCATTTCCCAAGAAAAATTTAAAAAAACTTAAAATGGTGATAACTAAAAAAAGAAAACCTATTTCTAATGTAGCATTAAGATATTTTGAATCTGCTAAATATTTAGATGTTTACTACGATGGCAATGGCTTAGATTTCTTTTTTCCAGAAAATTTTATTTTTAATTATGAATTACCGCCAATATATATTGCATTTGCTATAAGTGGTACATATTATACCAAACAATATCCGACAGAATATGTAATAGAATATTGTAAAAAATCAGATTACCCTGTAGTTTTATTAGGTGGAAAAAATGAAGAGGTAAAAGGAAATCAAATAAAAGATGAGGTCGGTAATAAAGTTTTTAATTACTGTGGTAAATTGTCATTAATAGAATCTGCATTTATAATAAAAAATTCAATATTAGTTATTAGTAATGATACAGGTATGATGCATCTGGCAGTAGCACTACATAAATCTATGATTTCTATTTGGGGAAATACTGTACCAGAGTTTGGTATGTATCCATTATATCCTGATAATGTTAAAATTTTGCATAAATATTTTCAAGATGATTCTGTATCTTGTCGACCATGCTCTAAACTTGGCCATGATAAATGTCCTAAAAAACATTTTGCTTGTATGAAAAATTTATTACCAGATAAATTATTGGATATCAGCCGAGATATGATTAAACAAAAAAATTGATTAATTAATTTTTAAAATATTTTAAAGTTCTATAAAGGAGCAAATTTTGCTATTGGTATAATCAAAGTAATAACTAAGAAAATTCAACTCGCTAAAAGATAAGCAATAAGTTATAAATTTTATTAATACAATTTACTTATTATGTGATAAAATAAAATTTGATTACCAACACTATCTTTTTAAAAATAATTTTTATTTTGAAAAATAAAAATACATCTTTTTTTATTTAGTTCTACTTGAAAATTTTTCCATGATTTTATTTGTTTAGTTTTTATAAATTGTTCAGAAGTATTCAGCTCGGCAGCTACGCATAAAAAAGTATCCGATTTTAGTGTATTTAATAATAAATCAAAGATCTTTTGCGATTTATAAGGAACTTCCATAAATATTTGTGAATAACCTGACAGTCTACTTTCTCTTTCTAAAATTTTGATTTGTTGTCGTAGTTTATTGACATTTTTATCTAAATAACCATGAAATGAAAATTTTTGTCCATTCAATCCGCTAGACATTAGCGCCATTGTAATAGATGATGGTATTGCAAAAGGATAGACTTCAATATCATTTAAATGAGCTCTAAGTACTATTTCACTTCCTGGGTCTGCAATGCATGGTGTACCAGCTTCAGATATTAAACCAATGGAATTATTAGATTTTAAAATTTTTAACCAATCATCAATGTTAATTTTATTAAAATTATGTTCATTGTATTCTATGAAATTAAGATTATCATCTAAATTATGCCCACAATAATGCAAAAAAGCTCTTGCTGTTTTTTCACTTTCTACGATGAAATATTTTAAATTTTGTAATATTTCTGTATTCGATTGTGTTAAATAATCTACCTCTTTTATACTGCCAATGGGGCTTGGTATTAGATATAAAATTCCAGACATAATGATTTACTTTATTCCAAAAGCTTATAAAAAATAATTTATAAAGCTATCAAAATTAAAAAAATATTATCAAATTAATTACAAAAAATTCATAAAAATTATAAATTGAAATTTTATGTATTTTTGTACAAAAAAATGAATCAAGGAATTTTAATCATATTATTAATTCTAATACCATCATTAATAGTTTTTTTAACAGCATTGTATGTTTTGCATTCTATGAATGAAAGGCATTTAAAGGAGATACGTTTATTGAGAAATGATGATATAAAAAATACTTTTCTACCTTTAAAAATTCAAGCTTATGAGAGGCTAGCATTATTTTTAGAAAGAATAGCACCAGAGCAATTATTAGCGAAAATGTCGAAAGAAGATGCAGAAAATTTAACAACTCTACATCAATATATCTTAGATACAATAAGGCAAGAATATGAGTACAATCTGAGTCAACAAATTTATGTTAGTCGCAAAGCTTGGTTATCTGTTATTTCTGCAAAAGAAGAGATAATTCAAATAATTAATCAAGCTTTTAATGAAGCTCATAGTAGTTATTCAGAATTTGCGGTGAAAATATTTGAACTTTATCTAAAAAAAGATGTACCTGCTATTAAAAAATCTTTAGATTTATTGAGAAGTGAGTTAAATAGAGAAGTTTTTTATCTAGAAAGTGAAAAATAAATTTTTGTTATCACTACGAATTACTCATAAAATAATTTATATAACATCACTGGTAAATTATGTTGTTGAATTTTAATATAACTAATTTTACTTTAATTTTTCTAAAATTTATTAACTTTGTAAATACTAGTGCATTATTAAGATTATTATGCAGATCATAAAGACAAAAAAATTACCAATTTATATTTGGGCTACTGAAGTAGAAGATGGCGCTATGCAGCAAGCTTTGCATTTAGCAGAACATCCTTTTGCTGAGCATCATATTTGTTTGTTACCAGATGTACATGAAGGCTTCGGTATGCCCATAGGTGCGGTATTAGCTACAAAAGAGGTGATAATTCCCAATGCAGTAGGAGTAGATATCGGATGTGGCATGTGCGCTATAAAAACTAATATTAAATATGATAATATAAATAGAAAAATACTAGAAAAAATAGTAATACAAATAAAAGAAGCTATACCGTTAGGTTTCAAACATCATAAAAAACCTCAACCCATGCCGCAACATCTAAAAACCTTTCCTGGTATAATAACTCAATCAGAAAAAAATGAAATTCCTTATCAATTGGGTACCTTGGGTGGGGGTAATCATTTTATTGAGATACAACGTGATGCAGATAATTTTTTATGGATTATGTTGCACTCAGGTAGTCGTAATATTGGTAAAAAAGTAGCAGATTATTATAACAATAAAGCAAAAGAATGGAATAAAAAGTGGAATAATATAGTACCAGATTCATGGAATTTGGCCTTTCTACATATAGACTCTGAATGGGGGCAACAATATATCGCAGAGATGAATTATTGTCTTCAATTTGCAAAAGAAAATCGTCTTTATATGTTGGATACCATAAAAATGATTTTTTATGATTATCTAAAATGTGATTTCGGTGATATAATATCTATACACCACAATTATGCTAATTTAGAACAACATTTTGGTGAACAATTATGGATTCATAGAAAAGGCGCTATATCTGCTAGAGATGGTGAATTAGGTATAGTGCCAGGGTCACAGGGTAGTCATAGTTACATCGTAAGAGGCCAGGGCAATCCTATGAGTTTCATGTCTAGCTCGCACGGTGCTGGTAGAGTTATGAGTAGACGAGCCGCTGTTAAAAAATTAAATTTAGATGAGGTTAAAAAAAATCTTGATGAAAAGGGTATCATACATTCTGTCTACAAACCAAGAGATCTAGATGAAGCTCCACAATGTTACAAGGATATTGATGAAGTAATGGAACAGCAAAAAGACCTTACCAAACCGATTTATAAACTTTATCCATTAGCAGTAGTAAAAGGTTAAATTATGTCTGGAATTGCCGGTATCTATTCTATAGAAGCTAATGATTCTTTTTTACAAAATATTTATCATTTTAATGAATATATAGCTCATAGAGGACGTGACACCGCTGCATATTACTTTAAATCAAATATTGCATTAGGGTATCAAGGTAGTAGCTTAGATATAAATGATCAGCCATTAATATCTCTAGATGGTCATCATGCAATTGTCTTTGATGGCATACTTTTTAATTTTGATGAAATAAAAAATTATTTCTTTAAAAAATATCCCAACCAATCAATTTTTTTAAAAACTACATCTACTGCAGAATTGCTCCTAGAACTCTATGCATTAGAAGGTGAATCTATTTTTGCTAAACTAAATGGCATGTTTAGTATGGCTATCTGGGATGAGAAAGAAAAAAAACTTGTGATTCTCAGAGATCCTATTGGCATTAAGCCATTATACATTTCTCATCAGGATAATTATTTTTGTTTTGCCTCTGAGCTAAAAGCTTTTTATCAAATTTTACCAGAAATATCTGTAGATGCTACAGCTATAACATATTATTTGCATTTAGGCTTTATACCTCACACACATACTATTTTATCACAAGTTAAAAAATTACCTGCGGCTCATTATTTGATAATAAAAGATGGTAAATATAAACTTAAAAAATATCATAATTTTGAGATAAAAAAATCTAATATTTCTTATATAGAAGCTAAAGAACAAGTGAGGATAACCATAGAAAAACAAGTGAGAGGTGCCTTGTCTAGTGATGCTAATATGGGTATTTTTTTATCTGGTGGCATAGATAGTAGTTTGATAGCCAGTATAGCCGCTAAATATCAAAATCGTCCTTTGATGGCTTTTACTATAACACAAGATGACAAAAGCTTAGATGAAAGTATATATGCCAGTAGAATAGCAGATTATCTTGGACTACAATATACTCCATTAAAAATAGATATTGATTTTTTAACAAAAAATTTTGAAAAAATACTTGATAATATGGATGAACCATTAGCAGATTCAAGTTTTTTGGTTACTTATGCTATTTCTCAATTTGCTAGTAAAAAAGTCGAAGCTGTTCTATCAGGTGATGGAGGCGATGAACTATTTCTGGGTTATGGTATGTATAGGTGGGCTAAAAGGTTAAATAATCCATTTATTAAGTCTACAAAGCCTTTGATTGCATTTGCTTTCAAAAATATTCCAATACAGAGATTTAGAAGATGGTCACAATTTTTTGAAATAGATAATTATGTGAATTCAAATATTTTTTCAATAGAAAATAATTATTTTACTAATTGGCAACTTAAAGAACTATTGATAATTTCTAATGATTTACAATTGCCTTTTTCTACTCTAGATAATAAAGATCCCATTTTGCAGCAGGCATGGTTTGATTTTAATTATTGTTTGCCCGATGATTTATTAGTAAAAATAGACAGAGCTGGCATGGCAAATGCACTTGAGATACGTCCTCCATTGCTTAGTGCCGAATTAGCAGATCTAGCATGGTCCATCCCTACTAATTATAAAATTTGTAATCATGAGCTGAAGTTTATGTTAAAAGATATCTTGGCTGATTACTTGCCTCGTGAGCTTTTTGATAGACCTAAAAAAGGTTTTGCTATCCCTATAACTGAGTGGTGTATGAATGATTTGGCTCCATACATTAAAAGTTCTTTATGCAATCCTAAAAGTAATATATTTAATTTTGTAAACTATCAATTTGTAAATAAATTATTGATAAATTTTTATGAAAAAAATATTCTGTATCTATCTGGTAGAATATGGAATTTATTTGTTTTAAATTATTATTTAGAAAAACATAACCTATGAATAATAAAATTAAAAATGTTTTATACGTTACTTATGATGGATTGTCTGATCCGGTATCTCAGTCTCAAATACTTCCTTATTTAGAAAAATTATCTAATAATGCTATAAAATTTCATATTCTCAGTTTCGAAAAAAAAGAAAAGTTGCCTAAACTTGAAGATGAATTGTGGAGTAAAGTAGAAAAATATAATTGGGTGTGGTATCCTGATGATTATACTAAAAAACCAGCTATATTATCTGCTCTATATGATATCGATAGGGGTAGGGAAAAAATTAAAAAAATATTAAAATATAATCCAGAAATTTTGTGTATCCATGCTCGTAGCTATATATCTATGATGATGGCTTATCCTGTAGCTAAAAGGTATAATATTCCCATTATTTTTGATATGCGTGGCTTCTGGGCAGATGAGCGAGTAGATGGGCATATATGGTCTTTGAAAAATCCTATTTATAGGATAGTATATAAATATTTTAAGAGAAAAGAAAAATTATGGTTAAAAAATTCGGATGCTATAGTAGTGCTCACTGATGCGGCTAAAGATTTTATTATTGACAAATTTTCTATTGCTTCTAATAAGATTTATGTAATACCATGTGCTACAGATTTTGATTTTTTCGACCCTGACAAAGTAGAGATAAAATATGACAATCATATTTTTAATTTACTATATTTTGGTTCTGCTGAAAATTGGTATTTATTTGATGAAATGTTTGAGTTTTACAATGAATATAGACGGGTTTTTATTCCATCAAAGTTTACCTTAATTCTTCATAGTAAAAACAATAAAATATTAGAACTATTAAATAAATACAAATGGTATAACGAGGTTGAAATTATTTATAATATACCAAGGGCATCTATGCCTAAATATATAAACCAAGCAATGCATGTTGTATTTTTTTTAAATCAAAATTTCTCTAATATAGGTATATCTCCTATAAAAAATGCTGAAGCTTTAGCTATGGGTAAACCTATAATTACTAATACTAGTTCAGAGGCCATCGTTACATTAGAAGAGAAAAAATTAGGAGTTTTTGTGAAAAATCATAATAAAAAAGAATACCGTAGTGCTTGTCTAAAACTAAAAAACACAGATTTTGACTCGCAGTACATTAGAGCTATGGCACGTGAAAAATATGATCTGACATTACTGAGTAGCAAATATATAGATGTGTATGATGCTATTTAGATTTATTAAAAAAAATTCTTTTACTTTTGTTTAATAATTTTTATTAATGAATAAAAATAAGAAAATACTAATAATTTGTCCATATCCTACCGATAAAGCTCCAAGCCAGCGTTTAAAATATGAGCAATATTTTAATTATTTTAATTATAATGGATGGCAAATCACAGTTTCACCTTTTGTAACTGAAAATTTTTGGAAAGTAATATATAAAAAAGGACATTTTTTTGAAAAAATAATATATACGATTTATGGGTATTTTATACGATTGATAGATTTATTGCGTATTAAAAAATATTCAATTATATATATTCATTTATGGGTAACGCCAATAGGTTTACCTATATTTGAATGGTTGTTTGCTAAATTATCAAATAAAATGATATATGATATAGATGATATGATATTTTTGGGGCATTCGAGTGATGCTAATAAATTTATTATAAAAGCAAAAGGTACTAAAAAGATGATAACTCTTATGAAAAAAGCAGATCATGTGATTACATGTACACCTACCTTAGATAAATTTGTAAAGCAATATAACTCTATGACCACAGATATATCATCTACTATAAATACTGCCATTTACGTGCCAATTGCAGATTATACCTTGCATAACTTACCCACTTTAGGTTGGAGTGGGAGTCATAGTACTTCTAAATACTTAAAAATTTTAGAACCTGTATTTGTAGAGTTATTGAAAAGATCAATAAAATTTAAAGTATTAATAATAGGAGATGAAAATTTTCGATTTTCGAATACTGAGATCCCTTTTACAGCTATACCTTGGAGTTTGGATACAGAAGTAAATGATTTAATAAAAATAGATATTGGGTTATATCCATTACCAGATGAGCCTTGGGTATATGGTAAAAGTGGATTAAAAGCATTGCAATATATGGCTTTGGGTATACCTACGATTGCTACAGCGATTGGAGCTAATTTTAGAATAATCAATGATGGTGTAAATGGATTTCTAATACCTGTAGGAGATATTGATATGTGGATTAAAAGAATAATAGAACTTTTAGAAAATAAAGAGTTGAGAGAAAAAATAGGCAAAAATGCTAGAAAAACAGTTGAAATGTATTATTCTGTAGAAGCTAATAAAGATAAATATCAAACAATACTCGAATCTTTGAATAATATGTAAATGCTACCTCATTCTATAGAATAATTTTTATTAAATAATTTTTTTTTTAAAAATATTATAATATATTTTTACAATTTTAAAATTTTTTTGTGCTGAATTTAATATGATTTTAATAAATTCTTTTTTTTTATTTATCATTACTATAATAATTTGATTGCCTTATTGATATGATTTAAACCAAATTTTATATAAAGTAATTTTCTGTATATTTGAAAAAATATTTTGGATGACCGAAAAAAATAATGACAAAATACCTATTTACATTTGTATGGGTAGTTCTTGTTTTAGCAAGGGAGCTAGAATTTTGGTTGAAATTATCAATAATACTATTGAGCAATATCAGCTGCAAGATAAAGTAGATTTTCGTGGTAAAAGATGTTTCGACAGATGTGCAGATGGTCCGAATATTCAAATTGGTGATCAGATTTATAATCGCGTTAATCCAGAAAATATAAAATCAATTATTTTAAATTATTTTAGTATTCATGAAAGCGCAAATACAGATTGATACTTCTAAATGTAATATGTGCTACGCATGTATAAAGGTATGCCCTGTACATGCTATACGTAGTTCAGTAGAAGAAACTCATGCAGAATTGATAGCAGATAGATGCATTAATTGCGGATCCTGCTATACACATTGTCCACAAGAGGCTATTACTTATAGAAATTCTATCGAAAAAGTTATATCTTGGATAAATGATGAAGAAAAATTAGCAGCTATTTTAGATCCAGCAATTTCTGGTGAATTTATTGATGTCAATGATTATAAAAAATTTATTTCTATGATTCGGCAGAGTGGATTTGATTATGTAATAGATGGAGCTTTTGCAGCCGATTTACTAGCTATTCAATATAAAAAATTTTTAGACGAAAACAAAGGCAAATATTATCTTTTTACACTTTGTCCTATTATCCAAAACTATGTTCAAAAATATGCTATTAAAGCTCTTAATAATCTATTACCTCTTCCTATTTTACCTGAAATGTCTTCATTTATTACTAAAAAAATTATAAATGAGCAGATTAAGACTGTGTATATTGGTCCATGTATAGCTTATAAAGATATAAGTGAATTTAGTAATAGTGATGAGGTTTTAACATTTGAAGAATTAAGAAAATTATTTGATAGATTTGGAATCACTGAAATAGAACAAGAATTTTCGTCTTTTGATTTTGTAGAAGGTAAATGGGGTAATTATTTTGCAATAGAAGATGGTATATTAATAGCAACAGATCAAGCGCAAGATATCTTAAGTACTAATGTGATTTCTAGTAGTGGCGAAAATCTTTTTAAAGATGCTATTTTCGATTTTATGAATTATATCGAAATAATTAAAAAACATTTTAATATTTACTACTGCAATGGTTGTATTATGGGACCTGCGATTACTTTGACTGGTAATTATATAATGAAAAAATATCAAGTTTTACAATATTCTCAAAAGAGATTAAGAGATTTAGATGAAGAAAAATGGAAATTAAATATTAATAAATATATAAATGAAACTTTACCAGTATCATTCAAAAATCTTGAAATAAAATTGCCCAAAGTGTCTAAAAAACAAATAGAAGACATATTAAACTATTTGCAAATAACTCCCAGTGCTAAACCTTGTAAAAATTGTGGTTTCGATACTTGCGAAGAGTTTGCTACCGCCATAGCTCAGGGTATTGCTAATTCGGAGATGTGTATTTATTATAACATTGCTAATAAAATTAAATTGATTAAAAAATTAAATAATCAATTAGAAAAATTAAATCAAAAAATCGTAGCTGAAGAGGAAAAAGGAGAAAAATTAAAAGAAGAGTTGCAACTACATGCGTTAATAATAGAAAATATCAAGGAATTATTGCATAAAGTACCCGCTGGCATCTTAGTAGTAAATGGAGAAAACAAAGTAGAATATTCTAATGAATTTTTTGTAAAACTTTTAGGTGATGAGGTAAAAGAAATAAATGAGATAGTGCCTGGACTTCGAGGTTCTCAAATAGAAAAATTACTAGATATATCACTAGTAAATATGATAGAGTATGCTCTCACACATCCTCAAGGTGAAACTCAAAGAGATATATTAATAAATAATAAGTGGTTTAATGTAAGCGTATATCCTATTAAATATCGTTCACTTGCAGTGATGTTGATAAAAGATATTAGTATTCCAGAGGTTAATAAAGCTGAAGTAGTAGAAGAAATCAAAAAAGCTATAGAAAAAGAGTTGGCTATGGTACAGCAAATTGCTTTTTCATTGGGCGAAGGTGCAAGCGAAGTAGAACGTATCTTAAATAAAGTTATTAAAATTTATGAAAAGTGAGATAAATAAAAATAATATTTTTGTAGAAGTAGGATTTTCTTATAGAAATCATTATGATTCATATATTTGTGGAGATACGTTTCTTTATAAAAGATTTAAAGAAGAGAATAGATATATAGTAGTTTTGTCTGACGGTATGGGGCACGGTGTCAAAGCTAATGTACTATCTGCTCTGACTGCTACTATGGCTTTAAATTTCACTTATGAACATAAAGAAGAATTTCGTATTGCTGAAATTATTTTAAATACGCTTCCTGTATGTAGTGAAAGAAAAATCAGCTATGCTACTTTTACCATTTGTGATATTTTGCCTGATAGTACTGTTAAAATTTTAGAACATGATAATCCTGATACCATAATATTTAGAAAAAATAGTGAACTTACTATACCTCATACTTGTTTATTAATCAATGAATTAAAAAATGAGAATAGTAAAAGAGAAATAAAGCATGCTACTTTTTACCCTCAACTACAAGATAGACTTATTCTTTTAACAGATGGCATTACACAAGCTGGTATGGGTACTGACAAATATCCTTTTGGTTGGGAAAGAAATAATGTTGTTGATTTTGTCAGTAAAACATTAGAATCCGAACCATTAATCTCTGCTCAAAAATTGGCACAAAGAATAGTAAACATAGCATATAAACTTGACAATTATAATCCTCAAGATGATATGACTTGTGGAGTAATATATTTCAGACAGCCGCGTAAAGTGTTGATAGTTACTGGGCCTCCATTTGATGAGAAAGATGATAAAAAAATGGCTCAGATTTTTCAAGATTTCAAAGGAGATAAAGTCATCTGTGGCGCTACTACTGCGGATATAATTAGTAGAGAATTGAACAAAAAAATTATAGACACTTTTGAATTTGAAGACCCAGAATTACCTCCTATATCTTATATGGAAGGTGCAAATTTTATAACAGAAGGTATTCTTACTCTTAGCAAAGTTTCTGATATTTTATTTCATCAAAATCCACCTTTTAATATCCCTCGCGGTCCCGCTGGTAAATTATTACAACTGCTAATAGACAGTGATGAAATTTATTTTTTAGTTGGTACTAAGGTAAATGAAGCTCACCAAGATCCACATTTACCAGTAGATTTAGAGATTAGAAGGACAGTGGTTAGACGTATAGCACGTCAGTTAGAAGAAAAATTATTAAAAGAAGTAATTATTGAATTTATATGATTCCTTTATTTTTTTGTGATAATCACGATTACAGCATATATCTGTTTTTTTAAAAAAATCACAATTTTTACTAAAAAATAATTGTAAAAAAAATATTCTGCACAAAAACTAGCTTATTTTAAAATTTTTTAAATTATATTTGTAAAAAAATTATTATGCGTAAACTATTATTTTTTATTACAATGTTTTTAATTATGAATAGTACTATCTCTCAAGAGCTAAATTACCCAAAAACAAAGAAAGTAGATGTAGTAGAAAACTACCATGGCACCTTAGTATCTGATCCTTACAGATGGTTAGAGGACGAAAATAGTCCCGAAACTAAGCTGTGGATAAAAGAACAAAATGAACTCACTTTTTCGTATCTTTCACAGATTCCCTTTCGTGATAAATTGAGAAAATATTATGAAGAGATATGGAATTATGAGCGTATGGGGACTCCATCAGAGATAGGAGACAAGCTCTACTATTTCAAAAATTCTGGATTACAAAATCAAAGTGTTTTTTGTGAAAAAAATAAAAAAACTAACGAAGAACTAGTATTACTCGACCCTAATAAATGGGATCCTAAAGGCACTACAGCTATCAGTGCATTAGCTTTTTCACATGATAAGCAATATTTGGCCTATGGCATTTCTAAGGCTGGTAGCGATTGGGTAGAAATATTCGTAATGGATTTGAAAACCAAAAAATTATTACCAGATCATATCAAATGGGCTAAATTTACTAGTATAGCATGGTACAAAGATGGATTTTTCTATAGTGGTTATGAGATCACAGACTCTACCAAAGCACTAACAGCTAAAAATGAATATCACAAAATTTATTATCATAAAATTGGTACTCAACAGAATAAAGATAAATTGATTTATGAAAATAATGATTATCCACTACGCAATTTTTTATTATATACTGACAAAGATGAGAAATATGCATTTTTATATGAGAATGAATCTACTAGCGGTATACAACTACATGTATCTAAACTACCACTAAAAAATAATAGTTTTAGCTTATTATTCAAAGGCTTCGAACACGATTACTATTTAGTAGATATAATAAATGATTTTGCTTATTTCATTACTAATGAAGGTGCCCCCAATTACAAATTAATAAAAATCTCACTAAAAAAACCATCACTTTCACCGAAAACAGTGATAGCAGAATCTAAATTTGTATTAAATGGGGTATTCGCTAGCAAAGATTATTGGGTTATACAATATCAAGAGGATGTGAAAAGTAAATTATATCTGGCAGATAAAACAGGAAAAATATTAGATGAAATTAAATTACCAACTATCGGGACTGTGGCGGGTATAAGTACGTACCATGAGCATAATAATATTTATTTCACTTTTACATCATATTTATACCCACCCACTATATTTTATTATAATGCAGATACACGTCAGTTAAGTCTATATTTCAAACCTTCATTAAAATTTAATCCTGATGATTATGTAACTGAACAAATTTTTTACACATCAAAAGATGGCACTAAAATTCCAATGTTTATAACGCATAAAAAAGATATCAAATTAGATGGTAATAATCCGACACTTATGTACGGTTATGGTGGATTTAATATTAGTGTCTTGCCATCTTTTAGTATTAAAATAATTCCATTTCTAGAACGAGGAGGTATATATGCTGTACCAAATATACGTGGTGGTGGAGAATATGGTAAAATATGGCACGAAGCTGGTATTAAAGAAAAAAAGCAAAATGTATTTGACGATTTCATCGCAGCTGCTGAATATTTGATTTCTAGAGGTTATACATCGCCCTCTAAATTGGCAATAAATGGTGGATCTAATGGTGGTTTATTAGTAGGTGCTGTTATGACACAGAGACCAGATTTATTTAAAGTAGCTCTACCAGCAGTTGGAGTAATGGATATGCTTCGTTATCATAAATTTACTATCGGATGGGCATGGATTTCTGATTATGGTAGTAGTGATGATCCTAATGATTTTGAATACTTATACGCTTACTCACCTTTGCATAACATTAAAGAAGGTGTAGAATATCCAGCTACATTGGTTACCACTGCAGATCATGATGATAGAGTTGTACCCGCTCATTCATTTAAATTCATCGCTACTCTACAGGAGAAACAAACAGGAAATAATCCAGTATTGATACGCATAGAAACTGATGCTGGTCATGGTGGCGGCAAACCTATTGCCAAAACAATAGATGAGGTTGCCGACGTTTTTGCTTTTATGATGTTTAATTTAGGAATGGAATTTTGAACTAATTAAAAAAAAATTGAGGTTCTATAATGTTTTATATGGGTTAAAGAATAAAAAAAGAATAATTTTACAAAAATAAATTTGTTAATATTAGTTTATTAATTATAGGATAGTCAAATATTAACCACAAAGTTCTCAAAGAAGGCACCAAGAACACAAAGGAGAATGAAATTAAAAGGGTAAACAAAGTGTAATAACTTGGTGCCCTTTGTGGTAAAAAAATTAACCTAAATTAAAGATAGTTATTTTTATGTAATAATCTAAAATGTTTTTACCCACAATAAACTTTATAGAACCATCTATTTTAATAAATTTTTTATGTCAAAGGAATAAAATGATATTCAAAGGAATCGGTATTTTGATCGTCCCTAACCCATAGTTGAGATTCATTTAACTTCAAAATATAAAAAATATCATTAATAGGTTCTTCTAAATTTTCGCCTTGCTCATAGGTTACTGTTAAATTAATTTGAGTTTCATCATTATTAAAATTCCAAGTACCAGACGATGCAATGCTAGTACCTAAATAAATGGTGAAAGTCCCATCTTTTTTAAATTCCCAAACCATACCAGACATCAAATTTAACAAGTCTTGCCTCTCTTGACCATTCATATAAATTTTTTCAATTTTCCATTTTTTACATAATAGTGTTGTCTTAGTTGCTTCTTGAGAATCATTATTTTTGTCTTTGTCTTTACAACCACTAATAGTGATTGATGCGATAACTATTAATAAAATAACACTTAATTTTTTCATAACCTTGTAATTTTTAAAAATTGTTTTGCAAATATATAAATATTTTTTTTTCAAATAAAATTTTTGCTGATAGAAATATTATTAATACTAAATCTCTAAAAGTAACAAAAGAATAATAAAACAAATTACTTAAAAAATAAATCAAAAATGTCTGAACAACAGATTTTTTTTAAAGATTAAAAGACTAGAATAATAATAAATTTAGAATTTATAAGTGAACAAATTCTAAAATAACTGAAGATAATTTACAAACGTATAAAAATAATATTTGAAAATCTAATTTTTTTTTTGTAGATTGATTTTACATACATATTTGAAAAAAAAACTCATACATTTTTTCTCATAGCTTCTACTGGATCTAATTTAGAAGCTTGAAGTGCAGGAACTATACCAGCGAGGATGCCAGTAACGGTAGCTATTATGATGCCTGTAATGATATTTTCAAAAGTAAGTGGAAAAGCAAAATTTATTAAAAATTTTAATACAATACTTAAGATTAAAACTAGTAATAGACCTATTAAACCTCCAATAATACTAAGAAAAACTGATTCAAATAAAAATTGTAACAAAATAAATCTATTTTTAGCTCCCAATGCTTTTTGAATTCCTATTTGTTGAGTTCTCTCTTTTATAGAGACAAACATAATATTAGCTATACCAAATCCACCAACTAATAGAGCAAATCCACCTATTATCCATCCTCCTAAAGTCATACTTTTAAAAATCCCCTCAACACTTTGAGTAAGCATTGTAGCAGTATTTATCGTAAAATCATCTTCTTTTTTAGGAGGCAATCTACGATATTGTCTTAAAAGAAACCTTACTTCATTTTTTAAATCTTCTTGAGTATAATTAGGTTTTGGTTTTACAGAAATATATGGGTTGGCTTCATCGCTATCAAGTTTTATAAAATTTCTAAGAAATAATACTGGTACAAAAATCAATTTATCGTTCGAACCAGCCAGGATATTCTCTCCTTCTTTTTCTAATACACCGACGATATTTAATTTTTGAGAACCAATTTTAATTGTTTGGCCGATTATTTTAGTAGTTCCGAAATAATTAATAGCAGCTTCATAGCCCAAAATGCAAACACTACTACCTTGCTCTACTTCTTCAAGGGTAAACATTCTTCCTTCTTTTATAATAAAAGGAAAAAAATTTGCATAAGATGTAGTGATACCTATTATACTTTGATTAGATTTAGTTATATTATGTGAAGAAGTTTTAGTATTCAATAGTGCTGTATATGTAATGTCGCCTATTGTTTCAGAATAATTTTTTAAAAAAAGGTATTCACGATAGGATGTATTTGGTCTAGATACATATTTCCACCATGGCATATCTGCATCAAACGACCATGGCCACTTTTGTATGAAGAGTGCATCGCTACCTAGAGATGCTATCGAAGTATTTACTTGATTTTTAATAGAATCTATCACCGTTAAAACTGCTATAATGGAAAAAATACCTATAGTAATACCAGAAATAGTAAGAATTGTTCGTAATTTATTAGACTTCAGGGAATGCCAGGCCATCGCTATAGCCTCTTTGATAAAAATCCATATCATAGATTAGATATTCATAGCTATGTTAATTATAGAAGTAAATTCTTTACCCTTTAACGAAGCTCCTCCTATGAGACCGCCATCGATATCAGGCATAGAAAAAAGTTCTTTAGCATTACTAGCTTTTACACTACCACCATAGAGTATTATAATACCTTGACTGATAGTCTGGTTATATTTTTTTGCAATCAATTCACGAATAAATACATGCATTTGTTGTGCTTGATCAGGTGTAGCATTTACTCCTGTGCCAATTGCCCATACGGGTTCATAAGCAATGATGATTTTGGCTATTTCATCATCAGATAGATTATACAAAGCCTCGGATATTTGTTTTTCTACTACTTTTAATTGCTCTCCATTATTTCTTTGTTCTAGAGTTTCTCCTACACAATAAATGGGTGTGATGTGTTCTTGGAGGCAAAGTTTTATTTTTTTTGAGAAATTTTCTTCTTTTTCACCAAAATATTGCCTTCTCTCTGAATGTCCAATAATAGTATAATTGATGTTTATACTTTTTAGCATAGCTGCTGAGATCTCGCCAGTATAAGCTCCATTGGTAAAAGAAGAAACATTTTGTGCGCCTACGTATATATCTTGACGATTTAATATTTTTTTAGCTTCTATCAAATAGATAAATGGTGGACAAATAATAATGTCTACACCAGAATGATCTGTTGGTATATTATCTTTTAAAAAATTTAATAAATCGATAGCTTCGTCATAATTGGGATTCATTTTCCAATTACCTGCAACAATTTTTTTTCTCATAATTACTTTTTTGCTAAATTAATTATTTTTTTGCTAAATTAATTAATTTTAGTAAAAAGATCAAAATAGGCTTTAAAATTAAAAATATTACAAATCTTATTTTTGATTTTAACAAAATAAATTTTTTTTGAAGTTTTTTTTTACACTTAATATCTAAGTGCCTATCTTGATTTTTGTAATCTTGATTTATTGAAATGAGTGAGTTTAAATCTTTTATTTAAATATAAATAATTTACAACTTTTCTGCTTTTCTTATCTTGCCTACTTTATCATAGTTTATCTGATTAATTCACTATAAATTTGTGGTTTAGATTATATTTAATGATCGAATCATTTATTTTGATTCTTTGATTGATTTTTCAGCATTTTTTATCCATTTTTCTATGTCTTCTTTTGTAGGAAGAGAATCTTTGATTTTATGTTTTTTTCTAAGACCACCTAAACTGTTCAAAATTTTATTAACATTAGTTTCTATTAGATCTTCTAAAGTTACAATACCAGATTCCGTAAGTAGTGGTATCCATACATCTGGTATCCCTATAGATTTTAGGCTTTCAGAATCCATAGCTATAGCTTTACGCTCTGGAGCCATCTGTGGAAAAAATATTACCTCTTGTATAGATGGTACATTTGTCATTATCATAGCTAATCTATCAATACCGATACCAAGTCCAGCAGTAGGTGGTAACCCAAATTCTATAGCGCTCAAAAAATCTTCATCTAGCATCATAGCCTCTTCATCTCCTAGTTGTCTGAGTTGTAATTGCTCTTCTAATCTTTGACGTTGATCCAGTGGATCATTAAGCTCTGTATATGCATTACACAATTCTTTACCATTTATTATTAATTCAAAACGTTCTACTAATCCGGGTTTAGAACGATGTTTTTTTGCTAAAGGACTCATCTCTATTGGATAATCCATTATAAAAGTTGGTTGTATTAGAAGTGGTTCTACTTTATCTCCAAATATGGTATCTATTATTTTAGCTTTACCACTTACACCATCGAGTTCAATATCCAATATTTTAGCAACTTCAATTAATTCATTTTCATCTAAATTTGAAATATCGTGACCTGTGTATTTGTATATGGCATCAAAAAAACAAATACGTTTAAAAGGACTAGCTAATGAGATCGTGTGTTCTCCGACTAAAATATCAGTTTTGCCGTGTATAGCGAGAGTTATGTATTCAAGCATTTCTTCTACTAGATCCATCATCCAATAATAATCTTTATACGCAACATAAAGCTCCATTTGAGTGAATTCGGGGTTATGAAAGCGGTCCATTCCTTCATTACGAAAATCTTTAGCAAACTCATAAACTGCATCGAAGCCCCCTGCTATCAGTCTTTTCAGATACAGTTCATTAGCTATACGCAAAAACAATGACGTGTCGAGAGTATTATGATAAGTTTTAAACGGTCTAGCTGTAGCTCCACCATATATAGGTTGCAAAATGGGTGTCTCTACTTCCATAAAATTTTTTTTATTCAAAAAATCTCTCATGCTTTGTATCATTTTAGTACGAGTACGAAAGATATCTCTCACATGTGGATTGACTATCAGATCTAGAGTTCTATTTCTATATCTCTGTTCAGGATCTGTAAAAGCATGATAAATTTTTCCATCTTTTTCTTTTACTATTGGTAGGGGACGCAAGCATTTAGCTAGTAATTTTAGTTCTTTCACATGAATAGTTATCTCTCCCATTTTAGTTCTAAAAACAAAGCCTCGTATACCTACTATATCGCCAATATCCATTAATTTTTTGAATACAACTTGGTAAAAAGTATTATCATCTGGTGGACAAATTTCATCTTGCTTGATATATGCTTGAATTCTACCAGTACTATCTTGTATTTCTATAAATGAAGCTCCCCCCATAATACGTCTACTCATTATGCGACCTGCTAATGATACGTCACCATATTGAGTGGAATCTTCTTTATAGTTTTCTAATATATCTTTTGCATAATGTGTGACAGTATATGCTTCATTAGGATATGGCTCTATACCCATTTCACGTAATTGCTTTAAAGCTTCGCGTCTAATAATTTCTTGTTCACTTAGTTCTATAGCCATAGATTTTTTGCAAATTTCATTAATTTTAACTAAATAAAAAAATCGAAATAGATGTTTTAGATAATAACAAAAAAAAATTCTCCTATCATTAAATTATTTATATAATAATAAATTACAAATTCAACCAATGTTTTTGGTTCTATAACGTTTTATATAGGTAAAGATTAAAAAAACTAATTTTACAAAAATGAATTTGTCAATATTGGTTTATTTATTATTGTACAGTTAAATATTAACCACAGAGTTCTCAAAGAATGCACAAAGAACACAGAGAAGGATGAAATTAAAAGGACAATAAATGGCACTTTGTGAGCTTTGTGTAATAACTTGGTGCCCTTTGTGGTAAAAAAATTAGCATAAATAATTAAAAAATAGTTATTTTTTTGTAATAATCTAAAATGTTTTTTGTATCAAAGAATTTCTAAATCAAAAATTTAGAAAATTCACAAAAATTTTATTTAGCCATTAAAATTTATTAATTTCGTAAACGAATTAATAAAAATCAAAAAACTGAAATTATGCTGTTAAATAAAAAAATTATTGAATGTGTACCAAATTTTAGTGAGGGTAGAGATTTAAACATCATCAATCAAATAATTGAAGAAATAAAAAATGTCGAAGGGGTGAAACTTTTAGATGTTGATCCAGGAGCTACCACTAATAGAACGGTAGTAACTTTTGCTGGTGAACCTGATGCAGTTATAGAAGCTGCATTTAGAGCTATTAAAAAAGCTACCGAATTGATAGATATGACTAGACACAAAGGTGCCCATCCACGCTTCGGAGCTACTGATGTATGTCCATTAGTTCCAGTAGCTAATATTACAATGGATGAAGTAGTAGAATATGCAAATAAATTAGGTAAGAGAATAGGCGAAGAACTAGGGATACCTGTGTATCTTTATGAATTTGCTGCAAAAACTGAAGAAAGACGTAATTTAGCAAATGTGAGAGCTGGTGAATATGAAGGTTTGGAAAAAAAATTAAAAGACCCTCACTGGCATCCCGACTATGGTCCAGCTAATTTTTTGCCTAAAATTGGAGCTATAGCTGTGGGGGCCCGTAATTTTTTAGTAGCGATTAATTTTAATTTGAACACTACCTCTGTACGTAGAGCTAATGCTATAGCCTTTGATGTACGAGAAAAAGGAAGACCTATGCGTAAAGGCAACTCCATTACTGGTGAAATCGTAAAAGATGAAAATGGAAATACAGTATATATTCCTGGAACTTTGAAAGCTACTAAAGCTATAGGATGGTTCATCGAAGAATATGGTATAGCCCAAGTGTCTATGAATATCACAGATATTACAGTGACCCCGGTTCATATAGCTTTTGATGAGGTTAGTGAAAAAGCTCGTTTACGAGGTATTAGAGTTACTGGTGCTGAAATTGTTGGCCTTATACCTAAATCAGTTTTAATAGACGCAGGCAAATATTATCTCAGAAAGCAACAACGTTCTACTGGTGTTTCTGAAAATGAATTGATAAAGATTGCTATTAAATCTATGGGGCTAGATGATTTGAAACCTTTTGATCCTCAATCCAAAGTAATAGAATTTATTTTAGCAAAAGATGAACCTCCACCAAAATTGATAAATATGTCTTTGTGTGAATTTGCTGATGAGACTGCTAGTGAATCTCCAACTCCTGGCGGTGGTTCTGTATCTGCTTATGTAGGAGCTTTAGGTACTGCTCTAGCTACTATGGTTGCTAATCTAAGTTCTCATAAACGTGGCTGGGACGATAGATGGGAAGAGTTTAGTAATTATGCTGAAGAAGGGCAAAAGATTAAAGAGGAATTAATACAGCTCCTAGAAGAAGATGCTAATGCTTTCAATAAAGTAATGGATGCTTTCGGATTACCAAAAGATACTGAAGAGCAGATGATTAACAGAAAAAAAGCTATCGAAGAGGCTACTCGATATGCCATAGAGATTCCATACCGCACATTGAAAACAGCTTCTTTAGCTATACCATTGTGTAAAAAAATGGCTGAAATAGGTAATCCTAATTCCGTATCTGATGCTGGTGTAGGCGCTATAGCTTGCTTAACAGCTATCAAAGGTGCATATATGAATGTGCTTATAAATGTTGCAGGACTCGATGACAAAACTTGGGCAAAACCTATTTTAGATGATTCAGCTCAAATAATAGAAAATACTGAAAAAGAAGTTAACGAAATTTATAATTTTGTTTTAAATAAAATCAAAGCTTAAATAATTGATTTTTTACTTTTATCTTTGCAATTAAAAAGTTAAAGATTATGAAATTATTAGAAAACAAAACAGCAGTAATTACTGGAGCGGCTCGCGGTATAGGAAGAGCTATTGCAGAAAAATTTGCAAGTAATGGAGCAAATGTAGCCATTACAGATTTAAATATCAATGAAGAGGTAGAAAAATTTATTGACGAAATTCAGAAAAAATACAATATAAAAGCTAAAGCCTATGCTTTTGATGTGAGTGATTTGAATGCTTGCCAAGATTTTGTAGAGAAACTTTTACAAGATTTCACCACTATAGATATATTAGTAAATAATGCTGGTATTACTAGAGATAATCTTTTGCTTCGTATGAGTGAGCAAGATTGGGATTTGGTAATAAAAGTAAATTTAAAATCAGTCTTTAATATGACCAAAGTACTATTACAACATTTTATGAGAAATCGCTCTGGATCTATTATAAATATGGCAAGTGTAGTAGGTGTAGCGGGTAATGCTGGTCAGGCTAACTACAGTGCTTCTAAAGCGGGTATTATTGGATTTACTAAAAGTATAGCTCAAGAAGTAGGTTCGCGTAATATACGTTGTAATGCTATAGCACCAGGATTCATAGAGACACCTATGACAGCTCAACTCCCCGATGAAGTTAGAAAAGATTGGATGCAAAAAATACCTCTTCGTAGAGGCGGCACACCTGATGATGTAGCTAATATTGCTTTATTTTTAGCTAGTGAGCTATCAAGCTATGTTTCAGGCCAAGTAATAAATGTATGTGGCGGTATGCGTATGTAAATTATGAAAATTATACTTCCTTATAGTCCATGGTGGCTATTGCTTTTTGCTATTTTATCTATTGCTTTAGCATTGTTATTATATTTTAAAAATCCTTATGATGCTTTATCAAAACCATGGAAAAATACTTTAATAGTTACACGTAGTATTGTATTTTTTTTACTTTTCTTTTTATTATTAACTCCCTATATACAAAAAAATAAAAAAATTGTATATCCGCCTGAAATTATTCTTTTGGTAGACAATTCTCAATCTATTACTGTAGACAATTCATTTAATGAAATAAGTACTAAAATAAAATCGTTAACTGACAAATATTCCAAAAATTATATATGGCATAATTATTCCTTCTCTAACGTTATAACAAATAAGTTATTATTTACTTTTGATGGCAAGGCTACTAACCTATATGATGCATTACAACTAGCTATTAATAAATCATTAGAAAATGACAATATTAGAGCTATCATCCTTGTGTCTGATGGAATAAATACACAAAAACAAGATCCAAGATTCTTATTTAACAAATTCAAGAATCCTATTTATACAATTGGTTTGGGAGACACTACCACTCAGACAGACTTACAAGTAAGTAAAATTCAATGTAATGAAAAAATACCTATTGGTAGCAATTTTCCTATAGAAATAATTTTGAATGCTAAAAAAGCTAAAGGAAAAACATCAAAATTACAAATTTTTATAGATGATGAACTTTGGTATAGTGAAAATATAAATATTACTCATGATAATTACTCAAAAATATTAACTATCCAGGCAAAAGCAGAAAAAGAGGGAATACATAAAATCAAAGTTACTTGGCAACAAATTAGTGAAGAGAAAAATATAAAAAATAATAACCTAAGCAAAAGTATAGAGGTTGTAAAACAAAAATACAAAATAGGTATATTAGCTTGTGCTACTCACCCAGATATTGGTGCTATTAATAGAGCTCTCAGTAGTGTTTTATTAAATGAGGTACAGTTAATCAGACCTGGTATAGATCCTATAGCTAATGATTTGGATGTTTTGATTATATATCAATTAAATAGTGCTTGCATAAATACAAGCAAAATAGAGGAATTAAAACAATCTACAATACCCATTTGGTTATTTATTGGTACTCAGACACAATTGCCTTTAGCTACTTCTATAGTCCCGTGGATAGGAAATTTAATAAATAGTAGTTATATCGAATCCCAAGTTAAAGTAAATGAACAGTTTCCATTATTTCAAATTGCAAATGAAGAATTGCACTTTTTTGAACAAGCACCACCTATCATCACGTTGTATCCGCGTAATAGAACTAGCATAAAATTCCCAACCATATTCTATCAAAAAATTGGCACTGCTACTACTACAAATCCTGTAATGTTTTTTTATCAATCAATAAATAAAAATATTGCAGTTTTCAATGGTGAGGGTATATGGAGATGGAGAATAGAATCATTAAGAAATAATAATAATAATTTCGATACTTGGGTGATAAAAGTAATAAATTATCTATTAACTACTACTAAAGAAGGGTTTAAAATAATAGTAGAATCTGTATATCAAAGTGTAGACCCAATAAATATATATGCTGAATTAATAAATCCAAGTGGCGAACTTATAAATACACCAGAAATACAGATAATTATAAATTCTAACCAAGGATATTCTAATAAATATCTTTTTTCGCGATCAGGTAATGGTTATTCTCTGCAATTAGGACAGTTGCCACCTGGAGTTTATAACTATAGTGCTACAGTATTATCACCTGATTTCCCCTTTACAGCAAAAGGTTTTTTTATAGTAGAAAAAATAGACGTAGAATTGCAAGATTTGACTGCTAATCATGATTTATTAAAAGAAATTGCAAATGCTTCTGGAGGTAAATTTTTATATTTTTCAGAATTGGATTCTTTAGAAAAAATATTAAAATCCCAAACAATGAGCCAAAAATATTATACCATAGAAAAAATAACTAGCTCAGTAATAGGCTCTTGGATTTATCTAGTTATTATTACTTTATTACTCGGTTTTGAATGGTTTATTCGTAAATATATGGGGGGATATTGAATTATTTATTAAAAATTAATTTAAATTCGTAAAATAATATTAACAAAATAAATCAGTAATGAAGGAAAAAATCAAATCGGTATATAAATTTATATCACCAAAATTTCAGAGCATTCATCTAGAATATAAAGTAATTCCTAAACTAAGGTATGGGCATGGTAACCCCCCCATACCCTTTTATTAGTTATAATAAATAAGAACAGACTTTTGTACAAAGACCATTTAGAATCATTCTTGAAATATAATGAGAGAATTCATGATATTAAAGATTCAAGACAAGAAACAGATGAGAATAATCCTGCTTGGAATAATGGATTTCTCCCAGGTCTTGACATTGTTGGGATATACGGTATCATTGCAAAATATAAACCAGCAAAGTATATCGAAATTGGTTCCGGAAATTCTACAAAGGTTGCATATAAATCTATTAAAGAAAATAATCTAAATACTGAGATTATTTCGATTGACCCGTTACCAAGAGCCAATATTGATCATTTAGCAGATAAAGTTATTAGAAAACCATTTGAAAATTTACCTGATAACAAATTTATTGTTAAATCATTAGAAAAAAATGATATATTATTCATTGATAATTCGCATAGAGTATTTCCTAATTCAGATGCCATGATTTGTTTTTTGGAGCTTCTTCCATTTTTAAAGAATGGTGTTATTGTTCATATTCATGACATTTATCTTCCTTATGATTATCCACAATTCATGTGTGCCAGGTTTTACAACGAACAATATATGCTAGCTGCTTTTATTTTAGCAAATCCAGAAAAATATAAAACAATTTTGCCAAATTACTTTATAAGCGAAGATGTAGAATTAGCAAAGATTATTTCACCTATATGGAATCATCCTAATTTATCTGGTGTTGAAAGACATGGATGTTCTTTTTGGTTGCAAATAAGTTAACAAAACATCCATAAAAATGAATCTTTCCGATAGTTTATTACTGATAGACAAAAAAGTATTTTAGCAAGGACAAGTAGAGAGCGATAAAAACATTGAAAAGGACGTTAAATATAAATTATAAATATAGATATAAAAATATTATTAAAATTGGTCGTACGCATACTATGGATGCAGTTCCTTTAGCATTAGGACAAGAATTTTCGGGTTATGTTTCACAATTAGAACATAATATACAAAAACTCGAACATTCCCTAGATCATTTATCAGAGCTTCCTATCGGAGGTACAGTCGTTGGTACTGGACTAAATGCTCCTAAAACATTTGATGTAATAGTTTGTAAAAAAATTGCAGAATTTACAGGACTACCTTTCAAACCAGCAAAAAATAAATTTGAAGGCATTTCTACTCGTGATGCTATAGTATCTGCTAGCGGAGCACTAAAATCAACAGCAGTGAGTTTATTTCACATTGCAAATAATATTCGTTTTTTAGCTAGTGGACCCAGGTGCTCTATTGGTGAAATAAATTTACCTGCTAATGAACCTGGATCAAGCATGATGCCCGGCAAAGTGAATCCTACACAAGCAGAAGCTCTTACTATGGTTTGTGCTCAAGTAATTGGCAATGACGTATCCATCAATATAAGAGGCATGAATGGATATTTACAACTTAATACTATTATGCCTATGATAAATAGGTAAATCTAAAAAAATGATCTAGCAGATAAGATAATAAAGTACTCTCATTTAGAAAGAATCTTATTTGTTGATTCACTCTTCACTTGTACCTTAAGTTTTATAAATAATATTTTGAGTAATCTTTTAATATTTTAATCGACGTGTTTATACAAATAATTATTTTCACTTATAGTTTTATCTTTATTTATATTTATTGCAATATTGCCTGGACTTGGTGCATTTATATTTATTTTTTTGCCTTTTCTAATATATGCAGGAATATTTTCAAGTTTTTCAAGTTCTTCATCGTCTCTATAATTTCTACCATAACCTATTTTTTGTTCGGCTACTTTCGAATCGTCACAATATGTATTTTCATATTTTTGTGATTTTATAGTTGTAGATTGCGTAGGATTAAATCCTGTAGCTATTATAGTTACTTGTACTCCATTTAATTCTGGATTATGTGAATTACCCCAGATCACATTAGCACCACCAGTTTCATTTTGCAAATACGATGTCATTTCTTTAAACTCCTTAATAGTTAACTCATCAGATCCATATGAAATGTAGAGTAAAACATTTTGTGCACCTGTAATGGCAATTTCACTAAGCAGGGGAGAGTGAATGGCTGATTCGAGAGATTCGATTGCTCTATTTTCTCCTTCAGCATATCCTGTTCCCATTAGAGCTATACCACTATCTTTTATTACAGTTTTTACGTCTTCAAAATCTACGTTTACAATACCAGGTACAGTTATTATTTCCGCTATGCCTTTAGCAGCTGTCAATAAGATATCATCTACTTTAGAAAATGCATTACTGATTTTTAGGTCGGGGTACAATTCAAATAATTTCTCATTATGTATTACTAGTAAAGCGTCTACATTATTACGTAATTCTTCAATCCCTGTCATGGCTTGTTGATATCTTATATTACCTTCAAACATGAAAGGCGTTGTAACTATAGCCACTGTTAAAATATCTAATTCTTTTGCTATATTAGCAATTACAGGTGCAGCACCAGTGCCAGTTCCACCGCCCATTCCTGCTGTAATAAATAGCATTTTTGTATTATTTTTTAATAAGTTGCGTATTTCCTCAATACTCTCTTCGGCTGCTTTTTTACCAACCTCAGGTTTAGAACCCGCTCCTAGACCTGAAGCACCAAGTTTGATCTTTATTGGAATTGGATTTGTTTCTAAGACTTGTAAATCTGTATTACATATTACGAAGTCAACTCCTTTTATACCTTTGTCAAACATATGTTTGACTGCATTGCATCCCCCTCCACCTATACCTATAACTTTTATTATAGGAGGATCTGATGCTGGCAAAATAAATTCAAAAGATTTTTTATCCATATTATTATATTTTTTTATTATTAATCAAAAAAGTTTGATAAATTACCCCAAATATCAAATTTATATTTTTTTTGTTTTTTTTCTTTGATTCCATCGACTTTATTTTCATTCACTCTATTATTTAGTATAATCTGATTATAATCATTTTTAATAGCATTTAAAAGCAAGCCTATAGCAGTAGAATATTGTGGCGATAATAAATAACTCGATGTATCGTGTGATAATAAATGATTTGGAGTACCCACTCTAGATGGCAAACCAGTAATATAAGAAGATAGTTGAGAGGTATTTTTAATCAAAGATCCACCACCAGTCAGCACTATACCACCTATTAGAGGCATTGTAACATTAGAAATATTAATTTCATAATTTACGGTTTCTAAGATTTCTGACATTCTAGCACTTATGATTTCACTAATAGCTCTAAGTGAAAATTCTCTTTGAGGGCAATTTTTCATAGCCTGAAAGGCTATTACTTCATTTGGATTGACGTCAGCTGGTATAGCATTTCCATAGTTTACTTTACATAATTCAGCCTCTTCTTTTAATAACGAAAGGCCGTTTTTTAAATCTTCTGTTACTGCTTCACCTCCAAAGGGTATGACACACACATGTCTGATGATGTTTTCTTTTATGATAGCTATATCTGTGGTACCACCACCAATGTCTACCAAAACTACACCTCCTTCTTTTTCTTGTTCCTCTAATACAGCTTCAGCAGATGCAAGTGGTTCTAGCATAATGTCTGCAATGTCCATATCTGCCATACTAACACAGTTTTTTAGCATTTCTATAGCAGATATATTAGCTACTGCTGCATGTATTTTACAACTAAGTCTAGAACCTACCGCTCCTATGGGATCTGTGATCCCAGATTCATCATTGATAGTGTATTCTTGTGGGATAATGTGTATAACATCTCTACCAGGTTGCTTGAGCATTTGCTTTACAGTTTCTAAAAAATCATTTATTTCTTGTCCTGTAATCATGTTGTTAGGATTTTTACGAATAATGCTATGCTCTATGTTTAGGCTTTCAATGTATTTGCCAGCTATTCCTAGATGTACTATACCTACCTCTATGCCAAAGTCCTTTAGCATTTTCATTTTCAATTCTTTTAAACCATCTACAGTTTTTTGAACATTAATCACTGTACCTCTTCGTACACCTTTACTTTGAACAATTTGATGACCTAAAATTTCTAATTTGCCATCACCATTAAGCCTCCCAGCTACCATAGCTATTTTTGTTGTGCCTATATCCAAGCCTACATGTATTCGTTCTTCTAATGTGTCAACTTGTTTTTTCATATTTATTTATTTTTAAATTAATACCTAAAAAATTTTTCATAATTGTTTGATTGCTATTACTTGTGGGGGTACTCGCAGATCGAAACCTTCATATTCATCTACATTGGCTATCTGATGTATATGGTTGTAAAATATAGTGATATTTTTTAGTTTTTCATTTAGTTGATCTATATCTCCTAATTTAATATATTGATTTCCTACTAGAGGATATAGATAAAATGATTTCGGATTTTCTACATATATATCCCAAAATAATAAATTTGATATTTTGTTGTTTTTAATATTTTTTGCTAAATAAAAGAGCTTATCTAATTCAGTGAAGCCTTTTGATTCATAAGTGTATGACTGAATATTTTGAACTTTTGTGCCAATTTTTAATTTTGTTTTAATATTACCATAAGCCACAGGTATATATAAATTATATCTCGTTGGTACAGGCATCAGATATCCAGATGTATCTAATATGCACTCGTAGCCATTATTTGAAATGATATGCAATAATGGACACCGGGCCCAAGCTTCTATCTTGAGTGTACCATCTAATGTAATATTGCACAAAAGTTTTTCTATAAAAGGTGATTTTTTTATTGTTTGATAAATATTATCTAAAGGAAAATCCTCTATCACCATTCCTATCACTCTAGGAGTAACCTGGTATATTAAATCTAACACATAGGTAGTATCTATTACTTTATTAGTGTCAGCAGTATGTATATTGATATCTATTCGAGCAATAGATGTGGCTTCTGACTTGTCCCTAATAAATAGCCAACCTATAATAATAATTATTGGTAAAATAATACTACATGCTATTAACCACTTTTTATGTTTCATATTCTATTAATTTATTTTTTATAGGTTCTCTTAGTCTATCTATATCTCCAGCACCTATCGTTACTATTATATCTTCGTTAATTTTTTCTATATTATTTAATAATTCATCCTTTGTCATTAAATATTTATTTTTATTATCAATTTTGCTTAATAACCATTCAGATGTTACACCATCAATGGGTTCTTCTCTAGCGGGATAAATATCTAATAAAATTATTCTATCCCATTTAGATAATGCATTAGCAAACCCATCAGCTAGATACAAAGTTCTACTGTATAAATGAGGTTGAAAGATAGCACAAAGAGTTTTGTCGGGATATATACTTTTCAATGCTTCAAATAATGCATCTATTTCAGTGGGATGATGTGCATAATCATCATAATATTTTTTATTTTTACTATTATAAATTAAATCTAAACGCCTTTTTAGGCCAGGATATGTACTAATAGCTTTTTTTATTTGATCAATATTAATATTATTTGATAAAGCAATAGCAATAGATGCAATCGCATTTTTAATATTATGTTTGCCAGTAATATTTAATTGTAATTTTTCTATTTTTATATTATGATAATTAGATTTAACATCAAAAATGTATTTACTATCTTTTAATCTAATATTATAAGCAAAAATATCTGAATTGTCAGATAAACCATAGGTTAGATTTTTTTTATTAGTTTGCAAATTTACATTTTCGTCTAGCCATATTTCATTTTTTGTCTTATTAGCAAATTCTGTAAATGCTGTTTTTAAATCTTCATAATTTTTATAAATATCTAAATGATCCGGTTCAATTGACGTAATGATACCAGTATCTACGGTAAATTTCAAGAAAGTTTTATCATATTCATCGGCTTCTACGATAAATTCTTTAGGTTCACCATTGATAATAAAATTATTTTCATAATTTTTGATAATAGCACCCACCATAGACATAAAGTCTCTATCAGCAGTATTCCAAATATGAGATAGTATGGCAGTTACAGTAGATTTGCCGTGAGTGCCAGCTACAGCAAAGGTTTTAAACTGTGGTGTGATCATAGCTAATATATCACTTCTTTTGTAAACAGGTAATTTCTTATTTTTTATAATTTCCCATTCAGTAAAATCATCAGCTATTGCCGGTGTATAAACAACAAGATTTATATCATTAGGCACTAGATCATTATTAGCTTCATAGTGAATATTGGCACCTTTATTTTCTAAAATATTACAAATCTCTGAACGTACCCTATCATATCCAGACACTTTGCAACCATTATAGAGAAAATATTGAGCCAGTGAACTCATACCTATGCCTCCTATACCTAGCATATATATATGTTTGACTTCTATATTATTTAATTTCATTTTTATCAATTTTTTAAATATTTTTCAATTAATTCTATAAAATCATTTATTGCATTTGGATTATGAAATTTACTAATGTTTTTGCTTAATTTTTTTTGTAAGTTTTCATTATTTATTAAATCCAATAATATTTCTTTGCCTTTTATATCTAATAAATTCTCATCTAGTAAGATAATTGCATTGCTTTCAGCTAGAGCTTGAGCATTAAGATATTGATGATTATTAACTACATTTGGCGAAGGTATAATTATAGATGGTTTAGCTAGAGCAGACAATTCAGCTAATGTACCTGCACCAGCACGAGCTATGACAATGTCTGCCATAGTATAAGCTTCTCTCATTTCTCTAATAAATGGTTTTACAATAATATTATCATTTAATTTATCTATATTTAAACAGCTATTTATTGAGTATTTATCGCCAGTTTGCCATATCAATTGTAAATCTTTACTTATCAAATCTGTTAAAATATTACATATAAAATCATTAATAGCTTTAGCACCAAGGCTACCACCCAGAGCTAAAATAGTTTTTTTATTAATATCTAGATTCCAGAAATTAGCAGCTTCTTCTTTAGACATTGGAAGCAAAATTTCTTGTCTCACTAGATTACCTATCATATATACATTAGGAGTTTTTATATAATTTTTTATGGTAGGATAAGCTGCACAAATGGCAGAAGCTTTTTTACTTAATTTAATGTTAGCAAGGCCGGGAGTGCTATTTTGTTCTTGAATAATGGTAGGTATACCTCTCCACTGAGCTAATTTGAGTACGGGATAGGTTACATATCCTCCAAAGCCAATAACTACTTTAGGTTTAAATTTTTTAAAAATTTTATTTAATTTTATCCAAGATTTTATTAGTTTAATTGGCAGGTTAATATTTTTTAATATATTTTTTCTATCTAAACCATGCATATCTAGTAATATTATAGGAAAATCATATTTTGGGATTATCTCAGATTCCATTCTGGCTTTATTACCGATAAATAATATGCCAAGTTCTGGATGCAGTTCTCTAAGCCGCTCAGCTACAGCTAAAGCAGGAAATATATGTCCACCTGTCCCTCCAGCAGAGAAAATAACCCATTTTTTTATTTCATTTTTTATTTTCATTTTTTATAACTTTTTATGTAATCATCCTGCCTCACTAATATTTTCAATTATTTCATTATCATCAGTTTCCATTTGCTCGTCTATTTGTTTTTGATCTTTTTGACAATCACGGGCAATACTCTGTATTATGCCTACTGCGATAGAGGTAAAAATAATAGAAGTACCTCCTTTGCTAACCATAGGAAGTGGTTGTCCTGTAACAGGTATAAGGCCGACAGCGACTGACATATTCACTATCGCTTGAAAGCCGATGTAAAAACCAAATCCTATAGCCAAAAAGGCCCCGAAAAACCCTTTACTTTGTTTACCAACATGAATAGCTCTATACATCAAAACACAATAAAAAAGCAATACAGCAATGCCTCCTACTATTCCTAATTCTTCGATAATTATGGCATAGATAAAGTCTGTATGAGACTGTGGTAGAGTACCGCGTTGAGTAGAATTACCAGGAAATTTACCTACAATACCACCATTAGCAATGGCAATATCAGCTTTCATTCTTTGATAAGGGACACTACCATTTTTATTAGTGAAACTTTCAATTCTAGATTGCCAGGTGCCTACGCGCCCTTTATTGGGCATTTGTAGCATTATTAAAATTGAAATTCCCATTATAACTACTGCAATGCCAATAGTAACAATCAAATATTTCAATGGTACCCTAGCTATATACATTATCAGCAATGCTGTAGCTAAAATTAATATTGCAGTAGATAAATTAGTGGGAAATATTAAACCTACAGTGATCGCAACAGCTATGATCATGGGCAAATAAGCTTCTTTGAAATCTTTTATATTATCTTGTTTAGAGGCTGCTATACGAGCTAATAAAATTATTAATGCAAATCTAGCAAAATCAGAGCTCTGAAATGAAATACCTATAACTGGTATTCTCAGCCACCTAGCAGCATCATTAGTAGTATGCCCTTTAAACAATGTTACTATTAATAATGGTACAGCCATTAAGAATAAAAACCTTGCTAAAAAGCCCCATATACGATAGTCCATTAAATGTACTAAATATGCTAATACTATACCGAAAATTAATATTATTATATGTTGTATTAAATAATATGTCGTATTGCCTTCATTGAATCTAAATGCTAAATTTCCAATAGTACTATATACTGCTATCATAGAAAATATACATAAAAATATATATATTATCCAAATAGTTTTATCGCCTTTAAAAATCTTAAATATACCTTTACTCATAATTCATTTACTATTTTTTTAAATTTATTAGAATATGTTTTACTAATTATATTAGATTTATTAGGTGCAAAGAGTATATTATCTCCTGGATCTGCAAATGCATAAGCCAATTTGATAGCTTGAGATAAATTTTTTACTGTATAAAATTCAGGTACCAAATAAGCGTAAATACTATTATGAATGTCATTATTTTTAGAAATATTTATCCAGATTTTTACTTTTTTTTCTATGTTTTCTGTTAAATATTTTGATAAATAAATATTGCTATTATCTAGTGATATCCATATGATAGGATCATTAGTCATTTCTAAAGCATAGCACAATGCATAATTATTAATAGCATAGCTATCATCTATGAATTTAACATTGTTTAATTTTCTTAAAACAACCAATCTATTTGTATTTTTAGTAAAATATTTTAGATAATTTTTAGATAATTTTTTTGACGATTTTAATTGATCATCTAGTAGATGTGGGATATTTTCTGCTAATGAAATATTATTAGATTTACTAATAATATCATTTAGTATATATGTCATTTTATTATTAACTTTTTTCATAATTATCTAATTTTTAGAGTAATAACAGCTAATATTGCTGCAATAATATTGATAATAATAAATCTATTGACGATAGTAACCTCGTGCCAACCTTTTTTTTGAAAATGATGATGAAGTGGTGCCATCAAAAAAACTCTGTTCTTTTGTGCATATTCTAGTCCAAATCTCCATTTTCTATATTTGAAAACATATCTTTGTATAGCTGATGATCCTATTTCTAAAAGAAAAACAAGACATAATAAAGGGAGCAAAAGTTCTTTTCTTACCAAAATAGCAAATACAGCTATTATGCCGCCGATCATCAAGCTGCCCGTATCCCCCATAAATATTTTAGCTGGATAGGAGTTGTACCACATAAAGCCAATTAGAGAGCCAACAAATGATGCTATGAATACTGTCAATTCTCCTGAATTGGGTAGATATAGAATATTTAGATAGCTAGCAAAGACAAAATTGCCTGAGACCCAAGCAAAAACAGCTAATCCTGCACCCACTACAGCCGAAGTGCCTGCACATAAACCATCTAATCCATCAGTTAGATTGGCTCCGTTGGTTACTAATAAGACTATTATTAAAATTATAGGTACAAAAACTATCCAAGCCCATTTTTGATAATCTTCTCCTATCCATTTCACTAAATTAGCATAATCAAATTGATTGTTTTTCACAAAAGGGATAGTAGTTTTGAGTGAACCTATTTGCTCGGGACCGAAATAATCACTTGCTGTTCGCATAACCGGGGCTTCTTGTACATCGGCTACAATATTAGTTTGTGATATTTGCTCTCTGATAGCTACATGCTTATTATTATACATCACTAAAGCTACTATGAGACCTAGAGCAAGCTGTACAATGATTTTGGCTCCTTCACTAACTCCTTTTTTGTTTTTCTTAAATACTTTAATATAATCATCTATAAAGCCTAATCCAGCCATCATTATAGTAGTGATCAGCATCAATATCACATATACATTTTCTAATTTTGCAAATAATAAAACGGGGATTATTATTGCTAAAAAAATTAAAATTCCACCCATTGTGGGTGTCCCTTTTTTACGATCCTCTTCTTCTAAGCCCAGGTGTCTTATTTCTTCTCCTATTTGCTTTTTCTTTAAATAATTTATAAAAGGTTTACCAAAGATCAAAATAATTAATAATGAAAATAAAGCAGACATAGCGGCTCTGAATGATATATAATTAAATAATCCAGCACCTGGGAAATCGTAAATTCTATCTAAATAAGTAAACAAATAATATAACATTTTTTTTAATTTTTCTTATTCATTGTTTTTTTGAATTAATGATTTGGAATACAATCTCTTTATCATCAAAATGATGTTTTATGCCTTTTACTTCTTGATAAGTTTCGTGGCCTTTGCCTGCTATCACTACTACATCACCTTTGTTAGCTAAATTGATAGCCATTTTAATAGCATCAGCTCTATCAGTTATTTTATAAACTTTTGAGTTTAAATTAGTCGGTACACCTTTTTCTATATCAGAGATTATAGCTTCTGGATCCTCATTACGCGGATTATCAGAAGTGATAATGACAATATCACTATACTCAGCAGCTAACTTGCCCATAAGAGGTCTTTTAGTTTTGTCTCTATTGCCACCAGCTCCGAATACTGTAATTATTTTGCCATCAATATCTATTTCATTTAATGTATTTAATATATTTTCTAGTGCATCTGGTGTATGAGCATAATCTATGATTATGTATACTCCATCATTATTAATTACATTAAATCTGCCATTAATAGGTTCTACCTTAGAAAGCTCTGACAAAATATCTTGTTTGTCGTAGCCTAATATTTTAGTACAACCATAAGCAGCTAGTATATTGTATGCATTAAATTTGCCTGCCAATAGAAACCAAGTATCATAACCATCTATTTCTAAGTGTAAACCTTCTAAAGTATTTTCTAAAATGCGAGCGTGAAAATCTGCCATTTTTGCTAAACCGTATGTATATACCTGAGCTTTAGTATTTTGAACCATTATTTTACTATTTTTATTGTCGATGTTTATTAGCGCAAATGCATCGGCAGGTAAATTATCAAAGAAAGTTTTTTTAGCTTTTATATAATTTTCAAAAGTACCGTGGTAATCTAAATGTTCATGAGTAATATTAGTAAAGATAGCTCCAGAGAAATTTATTCCCAAGATTCTTTTTTGAACAATAGAGTGTGAGCTTACTTCCATTATAGCATATTTACAACCATTTCTCCACATTTCATTTAGTAATCTATTTAATTCTATGGCATCTGGAGTAGTATTTATAGATGGGAGCTCTACATTACCATATTTATAAGTAATGGTAGAGATGAGGCCAGCTTTTTTGCCAAGATTATTAAGTAATTGATAAATCAGTGTAGCAGTAGTAGTTTTGCCATTAGTGCCAGTGATACCGATAACTTTTAACTTTTTTGAAGGGTGATCATAAAAATTATCGGCTATTTTACCCTCTACGTCAGTAGAATCTTTTACTAAAATTTTGGTAATATTTTCTGGAATAGGAATATTTTCACTACACACTACCGCTACAGCACCATTATTTATTGCATTATTTACAAAATCATGTCCATCTACTTTATACCCTTTTTTAGCAATGAACAATCCATTTGCCTTGATGGTGTTGCTATTATTGCTGAGGTTGTCGATATTTAAATTAATATCGCCTTTTATGCTTTCTACTTCTATGCTATGTAAAATATCTTTTAAATTTTTCATAAATTTTGTATTATTTCAAAAACAAGACTATTTTATCTAGATTTTTATCAATATTTGTTAACGGTGCTGGTTTTTGATCTATTACTCTACCTGCACCTTTTATTTCTACCTTTAATCCTAATTTTTTTATTATAAAAAGTGCATCATGCAGTAGCATACCTTTAAAATCAGGTAGTTTTTGATTATTAATGAAATGAGAGGTTGCTATTACATCTATTTTATTAGTATCGAGGCGAGCAAAACCATCATTAGTATAAAAAGGATATGTAGTTACTTTAATATTAGATTGTACGTTTTTGATTAATTGAGCAGGAGTAAAAAAGTAAAGATTATTATTAAAAGTTTCTTTGTTTTCTATACTATAAATTTCTAGTTGAGTAGAATAAATTTTTTTAGCAATTTCATAAAAAACAGGAGCAGCTATTTGTGAACCATAATATAATCCTTGTTTAGGTTTATTTACTACAACAATGCAGGAATAGAGTGGATTATTAGCAGGAAAATATCCAGCAAAAGAAGCTACATATTCTTTGCCTTCACTTTTATATCCCCCATCTTTAGCTATCAATGCGGTGCCAGTTTTGCCTGCAATGGGAATAATAGAATCTTTGATATTAGATGCTGTGCCATGCTGTACGACGCCTTCTAATAAAGATTGCATAGTTTTAATAGATGCATCTTTAGCGATTTTTTTATTTAATACTTTGGGTTCTTTTTTCCATATAGTTCTATTTTCATCGATAAATTCATCTACTAGAAAAGGTTGCATCATTTTTCCATTATTTGCTATTGCATTATAAAAGGTTAATATTTGTAGAGGTGTCAATAAGACTTCATATCCTATAGATGTCCAAGCCAACGTATATCTGGAATATAATTTTGAGTTTGGAAAATTAACAGATGGATTAGGTTCTCCTTTTATGTCAATACCGGTTTTATGAGTGATACCGAAAGATTCTAATTTGTCAAAAAATTTTTTTTCATCGGAGCTGTAAGCTTTTATGATAGCTTTAGATATACCGATATTACTACTAAGTTCGAAGCATTTTCTTAGACTGATCTCGCCAAATCCGCCATCATGAGAGTCACTCATCACCTGTGAACCATAACGCCACGTACCGCTACCTGTATTGATGATTTCATCCAAATCTATTAATCCATCATCGATAGCAGCTAAGAGGCTAATAGTTTTGAAAGTAGAACCTGGTTCGTAGCGTTCGCCGATGGCATAATTATATACTTCTTTATAAGAGCTATCTGGCATGCATTTTAGATTAGCAATAGCTTTTATTTTGCCAGTAGCTACTTCCATTAATAAGACTGTACCGTGGTCAGCTTGATTTTCTTTTAAAACTTTTTCGAGAGCTCTAGTAGCTATTTGTTGATAATATGCATTGATGGTAGTTTTGATATGTTTGCCATCTATAGGTTTTATAGTAGATGATGTATCTTCGGCAGGTATCCATACTCCAGGAGCTATTCTATGCATCCATTGATAACCTTTGTTACCAGCAAGAATGCTGTCATAAGCTCCTTCGATGCCCACTTTGAAGTTGTCTCTTGAAAATCCTATAGTACGTTCAGCTATGCTGCCAAGAGGTTTAACTCGTCTATCTTTCTTCACTAATATCAATCCTCCACCATACTGTCCACGACTGAAAATAGGAAAAGTCTTTAGCTCCTCTACATCCTCATAAGATAAATTTGATTTGAATTTTACATACCTTTTGCCAGACTTTCTGATTTTAATTAATGAACTTTTGTAATCGTTAGCTGTTTTGTCTCTGAATTTATTTGCTAACTTTAGAGATAAAGAATCTATCTGTGTATCAAATAAGTCTTTTGAAACATTTTTTTCGTTTAGATCTAAATAAACATCATAAACAGGTATAGAAGTGGCTAAGACCATACCATCTTCTGAATATATATTGCCTCTGATGCCAGTGATTTCTACATATTTATATTCATAATCAAAGGTGTGAGAACGTAGCTCATCGCCTCTAACAAATTGAATATCAATAATTTTGTAAATAATCAAAATGCCAATAAATACGACAATAAAAAAGACTACACTAGCTCTTCCAAAAATTTTGGATTTAGCTATTTCATCAAATGGGATTTTATCTTGAGGCATTTTTTCTACTTTTTTTTATTTTTTTATTATTTATTTCTATTGAATAATCAAAAATTTTGATAGGTGGTTGATCAGAGGGTTTAAGTCCATCTTTTGCTAATTCTTTATAACAATATTCTAGATTCATAGTTGCTATTTTTCGAGCATTTAGCACAATACTTTTAGTTTTTAGAGCTTCATTCTCATTTTTTATTTTACCTAGTTCATATAGAGTTTTATCTATTTGATAATTTTTAGCAATGTAGAGTATCATCAAAAAAGTTATCCAAGCGATGAAGGGTAATTGTTTGATAAGAGGATCAGAAGCTAAGTAGTCGCCACTCATCAAAGCTTTGATGATATTTTTTTTATCCTTTTTTGATTTATTTTTACTCATAAATTTTCATTTTTAATAGCTACATACATTTTAGCACTACGTGCTCTAGGATTAGACTTTATCTCTTCATCATTAGGGGTTATTTTATAAATCTTAGACCATTTTTGATGTTTAGTACCTTTTAACCAATTTTGATCTAATAAATTATCTATTTTTTTTCTTAATTCATTTTTTACTATCTGATCTTCTAAACTATTAAAAGTAATGATACAAAGTTTGCCACCAGGATTTAATGATTTGTATGCTTCATCGATAAGCATTTTCAGGTTATCTACCTCATTATTTACAGCTATACGCAGAGCTTGATATACCTTAGCTAGATTTTTAAATTCTTTTCCCTTTAAAATATATTTTAACGCCAAATCATTTAATTCTGATGATGTTTTTATGGGTTTAGTTTTTCTACTATTTACGATATCATGAGCCAGAGATTTTGCGAAAGGCACATTCCCATAATTTCTAAAAATTTGTATTAGTTCATCTTCTGAAAAATTATTTAATATTTCTTTAGCGTTAATTTGCTGTTCTTGATTCATACGCATATCTAGAGGTACATCAGACATAAAGCTAAAGCCCCTAATATCTGTTTCTATATGATGTGATGAAAGTCCAAGATCAGCTAAGATAAAATCTACAGGTAAAGCTTCAAAATAATTAAGATAAAAGCGAACAAATTTAAAATTAGCATTGATCAGTGTGAATCTTTTATCATTGATATCATTAGTTAGAGCATCTACATCTATATCAAAAGCAAAAAGTTTACTTTTTTTTGAAATAATGGACAATATAGCTTGGCTATGGCCACCACTACCAAAAGTAGCATCTACGTATATACCGCGATCGAGCAGGGGAACTTCATTTTTTACTTCTTTGAGTAAAACTGGTATATGATATCCTTGATTACTCATGATTTATCCTCCTCGTCAGACATAAATGATTTGCCAAGAAACTCTTCAGCAAATTTTTGAAATTCGTTTGAATGTTTATTTAAATAGTTTTCGTATTGCTCTTTGTCCCAGATTTCTAATCTGTCTATGCTACTACTCAGCACCGCAGTATTTTTGATATCAGCAAAATCATAAAGATCTTTAGGTATCTGTATTCTACCTACTTTATCAAATTCTATTACTCTGACCCCAGCCATGTAGAAGCGTATAAAATCATTACTTTGTTTATTAAATCTATTAAGTTTGTTAAGTTTCTCGAGCTCATCATTCCATACAGAAATAGGTATCAGCTCTAGACAGGAATGATAGAGATGGCGCTTGATGACAAACTCATTTATTTGATATTGAGTAAACAGAGTTTTCCAAAAAGCAGGCATGAGAAATCTACCTTTTGTATCTACTGCTACTTCTGTCATTCCTGTAATTATGAACATTATTTTATTTTTTTATAATAGATATACTTATTAATTAGTATACAAATATACACACTTTTTACCACTTTTTACCACTCGAAAACAAAATGTCAATAACTTTTTTTTATGAAATGACGTCAAAGTCTTTAATAATCTATATTTTATTAGGATTGAAAAAAATAGGAAAAAATTAATGGTACGTTTTTTGATAGAGAGGAAAATTTATTTTTGACTTCTTTTTTAAGGATTTATGTATTAACAAGACGATGTTTTTTTTTATTGAGCAATTTGTGAATTGCTATAATATTATTTTGTTTGGCAACATACTTGTTGCCAAACAAATATCATTGTTCAGATTTTTTAAATAAATATTCTATGCCTATAGATAAATTAAATGTAAACAAATCATCAATCAAATTTTCATAAAATGGCTCACTAATAGGACCTAATGGTGGACTATATGGTTCATGATCCTGCTTAATAGTAATATAAAATTTAGGAGATAAATTTAAAGCTACTCTATCACTTATTAATTTTGAAAAATTAAGTCCCATTACACAAGATACACCCAATTTGTTTTGTATTTTTATATTATTTATTTTTTCTCTATAACCATTTACATAATATAATTTCACATCATAGTCTATTATTTGATCAAAATCGAAACCACCTAAAATATCCATTGAAAAAGTATTTTTTGATATAATCTGGTAATTGCCAATAATTTGTAAACGAATATTTTTTAATAAATATTCACACTTGTTATATTTTTCAGATGGTTTATCCCAGTAATATTTAGTTGCATAAATGGCACCAAAACTAATTTTAAATTTATCGATATTTTCAGAAAGTTGTAATGAAAAACCATAATTAAACTTATTATTATTTTCTCCTAAAAAATAATAAAAGTAGTTTGTATTAAATTCTGTAGATAAAAAAGTTTTATCTTGACTATAAATCTTAGATAGACTCAATAAAATAATTAAGTTTATTAATATTATTTTTTTCATAGGATTTATTAAATTTATAGATTATTCCTAAAGAGAATGCTATACTTCTCCATTTACCCTCACAATTACTACACGATATATTTGTAGATGTGGTATAACAAAAGTAATTAGCAAATAAAAAAGATACATTAGGTTTATATGCATATTCAATGTCATAGCCTATTCTAAAACCTCGCAAAAGTTTATTAATATCTTTGATAGGACTTTCATTTAAATTAATAATAGAATGTGAGGGTCTTGAAAATAAATTGCCAAGACTATCCTGAAGAATAATTGTAGACCAACTCTCAATATATCCTGTTACTTTAGAATATATGATATAACTTATGTATGGATTTAGATTAATATTAATATCAATTTTGTTTTTTGAAAATATATTAAACTGCAATAAAAGTATAAAATTCAAATAATTTATATTATAATCTAAATCTTGATATTTATGTCCCATAGCACCTATTACATCAGCACTTTTTGTTTTTAATTTAGTAGCAGTATTAGCTATTTCTAATCCTAGTGATAATATTTGATTATAATTTCTTATATAAAAAACAGAAGCAATATAATTATCATAATAGTAAAGGTAATCTAAATCACCATATTCTTTGTTTTCTTTTTTAGGTGTGAATAATGAAAACCAGTTAAATCCAGTAGTAAAACCAAGTTCAGATTTATAAAAAGCACTTGTGTCATTCATTTTTGATAAATTTAATTCATTATTGCTTGATAATAAAGTTTCAGATTGATTTGTAAGATTATAATTAATATATTGTGGAAAAGTATTAATACTGTATATAATTAAAATAAATGATAAAATAATTTGTTTCATAAAACACTCCTTTATTTTACTTTTTCCATTTCATCTATTCTTTTCTCCAATTCAATAACATACAGCGTCAGCTCCTCTACCTTTTTTAGTAGTATAGTATTCATCTCATACACATCCATACCATCTTTTGAAATTTCATCTTGGGTGGGTACATCGGGTAGATGTTTGTTTTGTTTGATGTATTGCTCTAATTCTTTTAGTGGCATTATATTATAGTTTGGTCTAATATTAATCATAATATAAAAAATATCTGAACGAAATTAAATAATTTTTTTGACATTTAAGCGAAAAAAATAAAATATTAATAACATTTTTTTACGAAATGAGATAAAAGCCTTTTATAATTAATGTATTATAAGAAGTAAATAGAATAGAAAAAGATTATGGTATGTTTTTATGTAAAATTGCAAATGATAACTCTAATCAGTTTATTATAGACCTAAAACATCAATACCTTGCTTAAAAACTATATCTACGGGTATTTTAGCATCATTTATTTTATTTAGATCTTTTTGTAAATCTGTATTTATTTTTCCTTTTTCATTAATCCACTGTATAGCACTTTCATAATCACCATTAGCTTGAATAGTTATAATTTTTTGGACCATATCAGAAATCGCATTTTTCATTTTTTCGAAGTCAATATTATATTTACCTTGACTATTTTTAGAAATAGCAGCAGCATCTACCAAAAAATTAAATTCTAACATATTAGCTATACCGTGAGCACTAGCGGCGCCGAATCTAACCGAACGAAAGATACTAGCTACAAAGGATGCATAATTTTGCTCTAATAGACCTTCAGTTATTTCCCCCATTTCTCTTAATTTTTCTATTAGATACAACCCCATTATATCTGCTTTGGCTTCTTCTATAGGGCTATAAGCTTCTTTGAGTGCTTCTCTAACAGTACCTTTATTATTGATAGTATTTTTTATACCTAAACCATGAGCTACCTCGTGAAACATAACATTTTGAAAAAAAGCATTAAATACAACATTACCTGCTATGTTTTCGTCTAAGATTAACTCTGCAATGGGCACAACAATTTTGTCAAATTTTGCTTGCATTACATTTTTTAATTGAAGCTTACGAGTGCCTTTTTTTAGTTGTACCTCTTCGTCATTAGGTAAATTGATAGCAATAGTTTTACTACCTGCATTGCAATCTCCAGCATAATAAATAGCATCATATACATTTATATCGCCCATAGATCCAGGTATTTCTTTTTTATATTCATCATTTACAGGTAATGATTTTTGTAATTGTGGCAATAATTTGCCATATTTTTCTAATTTTTTACTCCATTCTATATCTTTTATTAATACAAAAGATTCAAAAGCTGCTTTGTAACCAAAGAGCCGATCTTCATAATTTTCTATTGGCCCCACAATATATTCGATTTTTGAAGTTTTACTATCTAACCATGCCATGTCAGATGCGTAGTAGTTTGATGTTTTCAAAGCTTCAGAACGTAGTGAGAGGTAATTAGCAAAATTCTTATCATTTATTAGTTTGGCAGCTTGCTCTATCAGATCAGCAGCTTTACTTAGTTGTTCTTTAAAATATTCATGGTAATAAATAGCTAGTAAGTTACCATTTGCATCTCGTCTGATCATAGTATATAGCGAAGTTTTATCAGTATTTTGCCAATTTTCAAATTCTTCTTTTGTCAGATCTGCTGGATAAAAATTAGCCCCATCAGGTTTAGGTCCATAACCAGAGATAAATGGCTTATTATTATTTAATCTATCCCAAGGACCATAATTTATATATGAGTACTGTCTAAGAGTATCATTTGATATGGTATCCATCAAATTTTTATCACCAAATGCCTGATGCCAAAATAGCTCATCCATAATATCAGCAGCTTTTATCAATAATTTTATGGCTTGCTTTTCTGCATCTGTTAGGTGTGATAGATCTGTCTTTAATTCATAAGTAGCATAAATAGCTAAAGAGTCGATGGGAAGTATTGCTTCTACAGTTTCAGTTTTCTTTTTGCATCCACTATTTATAAAAAAAATTACTATCATAAAAATTGGAAAAATTTTGGTTTTCATAATTTAATTTTTTAAAAATAAATTTTAGCAAAGATACAAATTTTGAATTATAAAAACAAAACAAAAAATTCAAATTTCTTATCATTTTTATTACTTTTAGTTTTAATTTTGCATTAAATTTTATCAACGATGACAGAAATTAAATTACCAGAATTAGATGATTATGATTATAAATTTTCAAATGAAAAGATAGCAAAATTTCCTGTGGAACCTCGAGATAGCTCCAAAATATTAATAGGAAACAATGAAAATCTTCAATTTGATTATTTTTATAATATTATAAATTATTTACCTGAAAATGGACTATTAATTTTAAATAATACTAAAGTAGTACCTGCAAGAATTATGGTAAAAAAAGAAACGGGCGCATGGATAGAATTTCTTTTGATGGAACCTGTAAATGCAGATAGCATAGCACAAGCACTCCAAGATATAGGTATGTCTAAATGGAAATGTATGATAGGAAATGCAAAAAAACTTAGAAATTCACCACATTTATCTTACTATTTTACTAAAAACAATCAAAATATATATATACAAATAGATGTAGAATGGCTCGAAAATAATGAAAATATAGTAACTTTTAAATGGCAACCTGAAGGTTTTTCTTTATCAGAAATTTTAGAATTAATCGGAGAGATGCCAATACCACATTATATAAAACGTAAACCAGTAGAAGATGATAAGATTTTTTATCAACCAGTTTTTGCTAAAGTAGATGGTTCTATTGCCTCGCCAACAGCAAGTTTGCATTTTACAGATAGAGTTTTTGAAAAATTTGAAAACAAAGGTTATCAAAAAATTTTTGTCACTTTACATGTAGGCGCAGGTACTTTTAAACCTGTTAAAACTTCCATTGAAGAACATCAAATGCATAGAGAAGAGTTTTTAGTGAACAAAAGCACTATAGATGTTTTGTATGAAAATATTAATAGACCTTGGGTTGTTGTTGGTACAACTACATTGCGTTGTTTAGAAAGTCTACTTTTATTTGCCGAGAATTTGTACCCTTATCCTATAAATATTAACCAATTTGATATTATGCATAGGAAATATAATAAAATTTGTGATAGAAAAATATTAATTGAAAAATTAAAAAAATTCTTAGAAAATAAAAATTTTGATAATTTATATGGACATACAAGCTTATTTATATTGCCACCAGCTACAGTCTTATCAGCAGATTATTTGATTACTAACTTTCATCAGCCTAAAAGTACTTTATTAATGCTTGTAGACGCTTTTTCTTCTATTTCATGGAGAAATATTTATGATTATGCTTTAGAAAATGATTTTAGGCTTTTTAGTTATGGCGATGCGTGTTTGTTAAAAAATAAATTATTGGATAAATAATGAGAATTATAATTTTTCATATTTCCCTCTAGCAATATGTAATTTTAATAGAGTTGTAAAAAGAAGTATAGTAAAGGTTAGGTAATATTTTAATTGAACTAAAATATTACTTGGTGGAATCAAAAGGGAATCGAAAAGGGTCCAGAAACAAATCATTGTTTTACTTCAAGTAGTTTATCTATACTTCGTATTCACCAGCCGCCAATACTCATCCCACGCCCATCTGTCTGATGATGCTAGATTTAAAAGCCAACCAATGTCAGATTCTATCTCACTTGTCAAGTATTTATGTGTGATTACAAACCACATCAGATAGCTCTGCAGGTATTTAGTAGCCACACCTCTAAATCGCCGCAACCAAACCTTGAAATCGTTCATATGCTTATCGACTACTTGTATACTGTAGACACCGCGTCTAATTATTTAATTATGCTATAAACTACGTAAAGTAAAACAATGGATATTTTTATGTAGCTCCGTCCAACAAATAGCGTTTATGAAGCGTAATTTTTACAAAGCTAAAATTTCTGGATCTATTTATTTAAATTGGAATAGAGATTATAGAGACTAAAAAAATTATTGTAAGGGAATCGAAAGGGGTCCAGAAACAAATCATTGTTTTACTTGAAGTAGTTTATCTATATTTCGTATTCACCAGCCGCCAATACTCATCCCACGCCCATCTGTCCGAGGATGCGAGATTTAAAAGCCTACCAATGTCAGATTCTATCTCACTTGTCAAGTATTTATGTGTGATTACAAACCACATCAGATAGCTCTGGAGGTATTTAGTAGCCACACCTCTAAATCGCCGCAACCAAACCTTGAAATCATTTACATGCTTATCGACTACCTGTACACTGTAAACACCACGTCTAATCTGTGTTTTGTTTACAACAACTTTTTTACTTTTGGTCCCCTTCACAGCTTTTTTGAATTCCTTCTTTTGCTTCACACATATTAAGTTGCTATCTGTCACTCTATGCGATAGCTCTTCCCTTATCTGACTATTGGTTACTTTTTTGCGTCCTACGTGTTTGAAAAGTAAATTGCCTTCCCTGTCTGTCATTACTAGCACAGCTACTTTGGGATGTTTCTTTTTCTTTGCTTTTTCGTATTCTTTTCGGCTTCTGTATTTGCGACCTTTTTCTGAATATTTCATTAGCAGCTCATCAGCTTCTACAATGCCTGAGAAGCTGATACCACCTTGTAATGATTTGATCGCTGCTAGTATCTTGTGTCGCCAATTGAAGCTAGTTCTCAGACTTATGCCTACTTCCGATGCGCAAGCTCTTAGACTTTTGCCTTCTAACATGCATTTTAGGTATTCGAGCATTTTATCAGCTTTTCGCATGCGATATACGAAGGTTCTAGCTGTTTCGCGGTATTGTCGGCCACAATCTTTGCATTTGTACACTTGTTTGCCATCACGTACTCCAGCTTTTATCACATTTTCGCTTTCGCATCTAGGGCAGATGGGGGCTGTGCTTTGTATTTTTAGCTTCTGATAATCTACGGCTGTGTAGTTGTTTTTTAATAAAAATTGATATAGATTATCTAAAAATCGGCGTTTCTGCTCTTTGGGTAGAGCCTGATAATCTAATAGATTAAAATTATCCATAATTATTTTTTTGTAAAATTAAATAAATATTATTTGATGGTAGTATAAACTACGTAAAGTAAAACAAAGGATATGAATTTTCTATACTCTTCCCATCTCTCGCTCCTTAAATGACTACACATTTAAGCTTATTATAAAATTTTTATATACATAATTCATATTATTATTATGTTTTTTATACTTTTTTAAAATTATTTGTAATTTTATTAGTAAATTTTAATATTTATTAAAATTTATTTTTATATTTGCATTATAAATAATAAAATAAAATGCGTGTAGAAAAAATCTTATTTTCAGAAGAAGAATTAAATAATTTAATGGATCGCTATCATTTCAGTACTGAAATGATAGAAATAGTAAAGAATGAAAATCTTTTGCCATTAGGGGTTTTATCGAGATTGCAGACTGCATATCCTCAATACTCTTTAATGAAAAAACCAAACAAAGTAGATTTTTATGAAAAAGAACGTTGGGTAGGCTTAAAGGGATTTAGAGAAATTGTAGATAAATTAGCTAAGCATGGGATTATTATTGATAGAGTTGAAGAAAGAGAAGTGTTTATTTATGTTTATAGATTCATGGTAACTGCTCATGTGCTCAATTTAATTGATTGGGACAATTATCAAAATGATCCTTTATTTTATCTTACATTTCCACAGCCAGATATGGTGCGTGAGCATGCTAGGCAAAAAATATTAGCTGCCTCAACAGATGAAGAAAGAGAAGCAATAATTAAAGAATATATCAATGAAACTAATCCACATGATGGTAAACAAAAATTGAATAAACCTACATATATCAATGAAAATGGAGAATTAGAGCTTCTAGATGGTCTACAGCATAAATATGCTCCAGTAGTTTTGATACTCGATGAACAAACTCAAAATTGTTTTGGTTTTTGTACCTATTGCTTCCGTCATGCTCAAGTGAGAGGCGATGAAGATATGTTTGCTCAGAGAAGTGTAGGGCAAGTAATTGGTTATTTAAAAAGACATAAAGAGATTACTGATATATTGATAACAGGTGGAGACGCTGGATATATAACACCGGCTAGGTATAGAGAATATATAATACCTATTATTGAGGATCCTGAACTATCACACATTAGAACTGTCAGACTTGGGACTCGCATGCTTAGTTATTATCCTGAAAAAATTTTAACTCATGAATATGATGAAATGCTTGATTTATTCAAAATGCTATATGACAACGGTGTACAACCTATGATAGTTTCTCATTTTTCTACACCAAGAGAGATAATGAATATCACCACTATTGCTGCCATTCGTAGATTAAAAAAATATGGAGTAAATCTAAAAAGTCAAAGTCCTATAATGAATCATATCAGTATGTATGAAGATGAAAATGGTAATATTGATGTAGATCGCTCAGCTCAAAATTGGATAGATTTAGCAAATATTTTTGCTATGTTAGGTGTTGGTTTTCACGCTATGTATATACCACGTCCTACTGGTGAAGTAGAATATTTCACACGTCCACTCGCTGATATAAATAAAGTATTTAATAAAATTTTCAAAAATTTAGCTTCTATTAATCGTCCTTCTCGCTATATTACCATGACTCTATCTGCTGGTAAAATTTCTCTCCTCGGTGATACTCTAATAGATAATGATAGAGTTTTTGTTCTTAAATTTAATGAAGGTAGAGATATGAATTGGTGTGATACTGTATTTTTAACTGAATATGATGAGTTTAATAGTAATATGGCTGATCTTAAACCATATAAAGCAGATAAATTTTTTTATGAGGATGAATTAGAAGAAATAGAAAATAGATTAGAAAAAAATATTTTAGAAGCTCAAAAACATCACAAAATAGCTGAAAGATAATACTATTAAATTATGATAAATAAAATTTTTTTAACCCCTCAAGAGGCAGTAGCTGATATTTTCGATGGAGCTACTATAATGATTGGTGGATTTGGCGAGGCTGGTAGCCCCATTGAATTAATTCACGCATTAATAGATCAAGGAGCAAAAGATTTAACAATTATTAGTAATAATGCTGGTAGTGGACATGTGGGATTAGCTGCTTTATTAGAACATAAACGAGTAAAAAAAATTATTTGCTCATATCCTAAAACTTCTTTTTCGGAAGTTTTCCCAGAATTGTACTGCAGTGGACTGATAGAGGTAGAGCTTGTACCGCAAGGTACATTAGCAGAACGTATCCGCTGTGGTGGTGCTGGCATCCCAGCTTTTTATACTCCTACTAGTGTAGGTACTTCATTAGCAGAAGGTAAAGAATTGAGAGAAATTGATGGTGAATTATACGTATTAGAATATGCATTAAAATCTGATTTTTCACTTGTAAAAGCCTATCAGGGAGATAGATATGGCAATCTCATTTATTATAAAACTGCAAGAAATTTTGGTCCTATTATGTGTATGGCTGCTAAAGTAACTATTGTTCAAGTGAATAAAATAGTTGAGCTGGGCGAAATAGATCCCGAGGCCGTTGTTACTCCTAATATTTTTGTGCAGAGAGTCGTAGAAGTACCAAATCCCCTTCACGAACATGTTTTAGTTAGTCAAAATAAAAAATATCCATGGACAGAGTAAATATTGGATGGAGCAAGGATGATATGGCAAAATTAGTTGCCAATGATATTCCTGATGGCTCTTATGTAAATCTAGGTATAGGCATTCCAGAATTAGTGGCTAATTACATACCAGAAGGTAGAGAAATTATTATACATACAGAAAACGGTCTATTAGGCGTAGGTCCAGCACCAGCACCAGGAGAAGAAGATTTTGATCTTATTAATGCAGGTAAAAAACCTATTACCACAATCAAAGGAGCTTGTTTTTTTCATCATGCAGATAGCTTTGCTATGATTCGTGGAGGGCATCTGGATTTTACCGTTTTGGGAGCCTATCAAGTTTCACAAAATGGAGATTTAGCTAATTGGTCTACTGGTAGCCCAAATGATATCCCTGCTGTTGGTGGTGCTATGGATCTAGTGCAAGGCGTTAAAAATGTTTTTGTGATTATGAGCCACACTACTAAAAATGGTACGCCTAAAATTGTTAAGAAATGTACTTACCCTTTAACAGGTGTCGCAGTAGTATCTCGCATTTACACTGATTTAGCTATTATTGATGTTACTAATAAAGGTCTAAAAGTTATAAAATTGGCTCCAGGCATTGATAAAGATACTCTAATAAATAAAACTGAAGCCGACTTAATTTTATAATATATTTTTCTCTATTCATTTAATTTTATAAATTTATTATTGATTTTGCCAAATTTATATAATATATTATTGATTTAATCTAAATATAGTATTTTATTTTAGGTAATTAAAATATTATACACATTTATATACAGATAAGCAAAAAATAGTTTTATGATTGATTTTGTTATGTTTTATTAAAATCTATCAAAGATAATAAATACGATTTTGATACTGTATTTTAATTCATTTTAAAATATTTTTTAAAAAAAATATTGAAAAAATTTGGTTTTTAAACAAATGTTTATTAATTTTGCAATGAACAAATGTTTATTATATGGCAGCAAGAATTAAAAGATTGAGAAAAATAATAGAACTCCCTGTTGTAAAGGGATTTAAACCATATGGTGTAACTAACACCAAACAAAATGAAAAACCAATAATACTATTATATGAAGAGTATGAAGCCATCAGATTATGTGATTATAAAATGTACACTCATTTACAAGCCTCAGAAATAATGAATATTTCTCGTCCTACATTTACTCGTATTTATGCTTCTGCTCGACAAAAAATCGCTAAGGCTTTTGCTGAGGGTAGAGAAATTAAAATAAATGGTGGCAATGTTTATTATGATAGCCCTTGGTATCATTGTAATACGTGCTCATGTTATTTTAATAATCCTAATATTGATGATGTAATTAGAAATTGCCCATTATGTGGTAGCCAAGATATTGTGAGTGATAATTTCTCTCCTGTAAGCCAAGAAAAACTAGTTGATGACTACGATGATTATTGTATATGTCCTAATTGTGGATATGAAAAAATACATAAATATGGAGAACCTTGTAATAAAGTAGTTTGTCCTCAATGTAATAGTTTTATGAGAAGAAAAAAATTTTTTTAAAAAAAACCTAAAAATTAATAATATGAAAATTGCAATTACATCTACGGGAAATTCATTGGAATCTAATATCGATCAACGTTTTGGACGTTGTGCATATTTTGTCATTTATAATACTGAGAATAAAGCAATAGAATTTATTCCAAATCCAAACAAGGATAAAGAAGCAGGTGCAGGCCCAGCAGCTGTTCAATTTATAGCATCTTATAATGTGGATAAGGTTATTTCTGGTGAAATAGGAGCCAAAGTTAAATCTATCTTGGATAGCTTAAAGATTCAAATGATAATTATCAAAGAGCCTGAAAGAAAAATAAAAGAGATTATTGATATGTTAGAAAATAATTAAATATTATTCTGTTATTAATGATCGTGAATAAAATTATTAAAGATTATAAAAAATGAAATATTTCAATATTAAATTAATAACAATTAAAAAAGGAGGTTTATTATGCCAAATTTAGATCGCACAGGTCCTTTAGGACAAGGACCAATGACAGGTCGCCGCATGGGGCGTTGTACTAATTATGGTGCCTACAAACAAAATACTAGTTTTAATAACGATCAAAACGAAAATCTACCTGATGACTTTCAAAAACAAAACTACTTAAAGGGTTATGGACGAGCATTAGGTTTGAGAAGAGGTTTAGGCTTTGGTCGTGGTAGACGTGGTAGAGGACGCGGCATGGGACGACAAAATCGTTTTAGAGGTAATTATTAATTAAATTAGGCAAATTCGCATAGATACATAATTATGAGTCTATGCGAATTTGCCTAATTGCTTTTTACTTTCGATTTTTTTAAAAATAAAACCAAGAAAAATAAAATTTATGAAAACCCAGAAAATTGCAATTCCATTAGAAAATGGAGTTTTAAGTCAACATTTTGGTCATTGCCAGACCTTTGCTATTGTAAATGTAGAAAATGGCACTATTACAGAAATTAAAGAGATAACACCGCCAGATCATGTGCCAGGGTTATATCCTAAATGGATAGCTCAATTTGGCGTAACTGATGTAATAGCTGGTGGCATGGGACAAAGAGCCATTGAACTTTTTAATCAACAAAAAATAAATGTTTTTGTAGGAGCACCTGTTAAAACTGCTGAAGAATTAGTAATTGATTTTTTGAATAATAATCTAAATTTGAATGCAAATTATTGCGATCATTAATACATAAAAAAAATTTTTATTTAAACAATTATTAACAAAGATATTAATGAAGTTAGCAATAGCAAGTGGTAAAGGTGGTACTGGTAAAACATTAGTAGCTACAAATTTATTTTATGCTCTTCAGCAGCTAAACTATCAAGTAGTATTGGTTGATTGTGATGCAGAAGCTCCTAATGATATGGTTTTTTTTAAAGGTGAAAAAATAAAATATTTTTATGTTCATCAAGAAATTCCTGTAATAAATGAAAAAAAATGTAAGTTTTGTAGTAAATGCCATGAATACTGCAATTATAATGCTATATTTATATTACCTGATTTGAAAGTAATAAAAGTAATTGAAGATTTGTGTCACGGATGTGGTGCGTGTGATGTAGCTTGTGATTTTAATGCGATTAGTACAAAGCCCGTTCCTATTGGTTCTATAACTAAATATGCTATCGAAAACAATACATTTATAATAGAAGCGAGTATGAATACAGGAGTTTTTTCTCCCGTACCTATTATTAATGCGGCTATTAAAGAGGCTAAAAATGAAAAAATTGTTATTTTAGATTCACCTCCTGGCACTTCTTGTCCATTTATAAATACTGTAGCTGAAGCCGATTTTGTTGTTTTAGTTACTGAACCAACCCCATTTGGGTTATCTGATTTAAAACAATCTATAGACACATTAAAAATTATAGATAAACCTTATGGAGTGGTTATTAATCGTTCTGGAATAGGGGATACTGAGATTTATAATTATTTAAAACAAGAAAATATTAAATTATTATTAGAAATTCCTTTTGATAAAATGATTGCCTTTTATTATTCGAATGGAGAATTAATAAGTCAATTGGAATATCAATGGGCAGATAAATTTGTCTCTATGTTTAATTTTATAATCGATCAATATGGAAATAGCAATAATTAGTGGTAAGGGTGGGACAGGTAAAAGTAGTATTAGTGCTGCATTTGCTACTTTATCTGAAAAAGTTGTCTTGGCAGATTGTGATGTTGATGCTACCAATTTATATATTTTGTTTAATCCAGATGTAGAAGGCGAAGAGATTTATATTGGCAGTCAAAAAGCTGTCATCGACTATTCTAAGTGCATTAATTGTGGATTGTGTATAGAATATTGTAAATTTGATGCTATCTATTACTCTGATCAAAAAATTAATATTTCATCAATTCATTGTGATGGATGTAAATTGTGTTCTCGTATTTGTCCTAATAAGGCAATTACAATGATCGATAATGATAAAAGTAGAATGTATTATGGTAGTTTCAGAAATGGGAAAATGGTCTATGGTAAACTAGCACCAGGAGAAGAAAATTCTGGTAAACTTGTCAATATTGTTAGAGATAAAGCTAAAAAATTAGCTAAAGAAAATAACATTAATACAATAATTATCGATGGCCCTCCAGGAATCGGTTGTCCTGTCATTTCTACTATCACAGGTGTAGATTATGTCATTATAGTTACTGAGCCTACGCTATCAGGATTAAAAGATTTACAACGCACATTAGAATTAACAACAAAATTTAATCTTAATACAGTAGTAATTATCAATAAATTTGACTTAAATATAAAAATTACAGAAAAAATAGAAAATTTTTGCGAAAAATTAGATATAAAAATTATAGGTAAATTAGCTTTTGATCCACAAGTAGTAGCAGCAATGATAAATTGTAAATCTATTATAGAATGGCAACCTGCATCAGATCTATCATCTCAGATAAAACACATTTATAATAATTTGATATATGGACAGTAATAAAGGATATATCCATTTATACACAGGAAATGGAAAAGGAAAAACAACTGCAGCTATTGGTTTATCTATTAGAGCTGTGGGAGCTGGAATGAAGGTATATTTTGCACAATTTGTTAAAGGACAACCATATTCAGAACTTATTTCTCTAAAACGTTTCCCCGAAATAAAATTTTGCCAATTTGGACTAGATTGTTTTATTATTAATGATTCAACTGATAAAGACATTATAGCAGCTCAAAATGGACTAAAAGAAGTCAGTGAGGCTATTAAAAGTAACTACTATGACATGATAATTTTAGATGAAATATGTATAGCTATCCATTATGATTTAATCTCCATAGATGAGGTAGTGAAAGTAATAAACCTAAGAAATGAAAATACCGAAATTATTCTTACTGGACGTTATGCGCCACAGGAATTAATCGATATAGCAGATTTAGTTACTGAGATGAAAGAGATTAAACATTATTATAATATAGGTATTGTAGCTCGTAGAGGTATAGAATTTTAAAGATTTATATAGTATTGATATGTCATAGATACTAATCATAGTGGTATGCAAAACAATGTTTGTTAATATTTAAAGTCACTTAATTTAGAAAAAAATTATAAAAAATATAATTTAACCTTAAATCATAAACAGAAATATTTAAAACTAAAAAACATTTGGAGTTTAAAAATAAAATTATAAATTTGCAACATAATAAATTAAGTTTTTATAAATAAATCTTGTTAAACTTGATAAATAATAATATTTAATTTTGTACCACAACAAAAAATTTTATAAATATGACACAATTTAAAAAAGATGAAATTTTATATGAAAGAGCCAAAAAAGTATTACCTGGTGGAGCGAGTAGAAATCAAGTATTACGTCAGCCACATCCAGTATATGCAGCAAGTGCATCCGGCTCATATTTGACAGATGTCAATGGGAAGCAATATATAGATTTCTCAGCTAACATTGGATCATTGATACATGGTCATGCACATCCTAAAATCGTTGAAGCAGTATATGAACAAATGAAAAAGGGAACAGCTTACATGGTAGCTACAGAGGTGGAGGTAGAATATGCAGAATATATGATTGAGCGCATCCCATCATTTGGTAAATTAAGATTTTTAAATTCCGGCACGGAGGCTGTAATGCATCTAATAAAAGTATCTCGTGCTTTTACCGGTAAATCTAAAATAGCTAAATGCGAAGGAGCATATCATGGTACTTATGATGTAATAGAAGTTAGCGAAAAACCTAATCCTTCCAATTGGGGGGATAAGAAACGACCTAATTCTGTGCCACATACTCCTGGGGTCCCAAAAGGTGTTTTAGATTCAGTAATTGTCCTTCCTTTTAATGATTTAGAAAACACTATGAATATTTTAGAAGCTCACAAAAATGACCTCGCTTGTGTACTTATAGATCCCATGCCTCATAGAATTAATATGGAGCCTGCTAGTAAGGAATATGTAAACACTATATATGAATGGACCCGCAAAAATGGAAGCTTATTATGTTTTGATGAAGTGATAACATTTAGAGTAAATTATTCAGGTTTACAAGAATACTATAATGTAAAACCAGATTTAACTTCTTTGGGGAAAATAATAGGTGGTGGATTTCCTATTGGAGCTTTTGGTGGTAGAGATGATATTATGGAAGTCCTTGATCCTATTGGTAAATATTATAAATATCCTCTTTCTGGTACATTCTCAGCTAATCCCATATCTCTTATTGCTGGCTTAACTGCAATGAAACTTTTTGATCAGGATGCAGTTAATAACTTAAATGCTTTAACTGATAAAGCTAGATCATTTATACAAGAAGCTATTAATATCGCTCAAGTACCTGTATCTATGTCTGGTATAGGTTCTATTATTAGATTACATTTTTCAGATAAAGTGCCCGCTGATTATAGAGAAAATTATTTCAATGAAACAAATCAAAAAGAAGCAATAAAAAAATTTATTGATTATTTATACGATAATGGCATTATTTGCGTCAACTCACTAAGTTTCTTTTTTAATACTACTATGACAGATAAAGAAATAGAAATATTAGCAGATAAAGTTTTATCTGCTTTTAGAGAAGTAAAACCATATTTTAAATAATAATTTATGAGAACAGCTTATATTTGTGATGCTATACGTACCCCTGTCGGAAGGTACGGTGGTGCTTTGTCTAGTGTTAGAACCGATGATCTTACAGCTTTAATTATTAAAGCTATATTAGCTCGTAATCCGCATGTAGACACAAATGAAATAGATGAGGTAGTATTTGGTTGCTCTAATCAAGCTGGTGAAGATAATAGAAATATAGCTCGCATGGCTTTGTTATTAGCAGGTATCCCATATACAGTGCCAGGGGTCACTATTAATCGGCTTTGTGGTTCAGGTATGGAAGCAGTTGCTTATGCTTCTAGATTGATTGCTTTGGGTGATGCAGATCTCATCATCGCAGGTGGTGTAGAGAGCATGAGTAGAGCTCCGTATGCTATGAATAAAGCAACAAAAGCTTTTGATCGCAATGTAAACATCTATGATACTACTCTTGGCTGGCGTTTCCCTAATCCTATTATGGAAAAAATGTATGGATTGGATAGCATGGCAGAAACTGCTGAAAATCTGGCTAAAGAAATGAATATTTCACGCGAAGATCAAGATTTTTTTGCTTTTATGAGTCAAATAAAAGCAAAAAAAGCCCAAAATAATGGTTTTTTGGCTGAAGAAATCTTTCCAATTACTATTCCACAACCTAAAGCAGATCCATTGATTTTCCAAAAAGACGAGCATCCACGTGACACATCTTTAGAAAAATTAGCTGCTCTTAAACCTATAACTAGAATAGATGGTACTATTACTGCTGGTAATTCCTCTGGTATTAATGATGGTGCTGCTAGCTTACTTGTAGCTTCTGAAGTTGGTATTAATAAATATAATCTAACACCTCTTGCTCGAATAGTTGGTTCACAATCAGCTGGTGTCCCTCCTAGAATTATGGGCATAGGTCCAGTGCCAGCTACTAATAAATTGTTTGAAAAGTTTAACCTTTCTTTTGACGATATTGATTTAATTGAGTTAAATGAAGCTTTTGCTGCTCAATCTTTAGCATGTATAAGAAGTTGGAATTTACAGGATGATGATCCACGTATCAATCCACAAGGCGGTGCTATAGCCCTTGGGCATCCGTTAGGAATGTCAGGAGCAAGACTTGTTACTACAGCAGTATATCAATTAAAAAGAAATAACCTTAAAAGGGCTCTGACTACTATGTGTATAGGTGTAGGACAAGGTATGGCTATGGTTATAGAAAAAGTATAAATAAAACCCAAGCATTCTATAATAAAAAATCAATTTAAAAGTTTTATTTATAATTATTTATGACATAAAGTTTAAACATATTTTAACATATAAGAAATAAAAAAAATTAACTTTACTAAACTTATAAATTAAAAAAAAACAATGTAAAAAACTTATATTTATATCAAAAAAAAATATTAATTTTGTATAAAAAATGGATTTTGAAGTATTACTCTCAGAAATAGAATTAAAAATCAGAGGGATAATACAACAAAATCAGGAGTTGAGGAATGCTGTGGCAAATTTAAAAAAGGAAAATGAGAAGCTTGGAAAAGAAAATATAGAATTAAAAAATGAATTAATGAATAAGGATAAAGAAATAACAAATATAAAAATAGCCAAAATAATAGATGAAAAAGGAATAACAGACCAAGCTACTCGCTATTTTAAAAAGATGATAAATCGTATTGATAATTGTATAGCTATGCTAAAAGAATAAGGTATGAAGTCTGAAATGATTAACATAAATGTTAGCTTAGGTGGTTTAGCAATACCTTTAAAAGTAAATGTAAGTGACGAAGCTCATATAAGAAAAATAGTTAAAGCCTTAGATGAGCAAGTGACAATATATGCACGCAAATATCCTGGGCAAAATTTACAAACTTTATTATCTATGTTGCTTATAGAACAAGCAGTAGCATTAGCTAAATTGCAACAAGAACATCAATTTATTGAAGAAGATTTAGGTGTTAGATTAGAGCAATTAAAAACTTTGCTAGAAACTGCTAGATAGCTTTATAATTACCTGAATTTATTTATCAATTATTTGCCACAGTCATTTTTTAAAAAAAAACCTCAAAATTAAATGTTAAGTAGTTTGTAAAAAAAAAGTTAGCAAACTACTTGAAGATTTAGAAATAAAAACGCAAATTATTGCGATTTTTTGTTGTATAACTAAACTAAAAACAATAAAACTATGTCAAATGTAATGATTTTGGTGATAGAAATAGCAGTTATTGCTATAGGAATTGCCACCTGGTATTTTATAATTAAACGCAATGCTATAAGAAAACGTGATAGCATAATAGCTGAAGCTCAAAAACAAGCAGAAGTATTAAAACAAGAGAAAATCATAGAGGCTAAAGAAAAATCTCTGCAATATAAAACTAGAGCAGAAGAAGAAATTCAACAAAAGGTAAAAAAACTGGATGCACTTGAAAACAAACTATTGCAACAAGAAATGATGATAAAGCAAAAAAATGAAGAGCTGCAAAAGAAAATAAAAGAGTATAATCAGCATAAAGAACAATTGCAAAAGGATCAGTCAGTTCTCACTGAAAAATTGAATAAGACTGATGTACTAATAAAAGAGTATCAAAAACAATTAGAAAGGATAGCTGGATTAACTATAGAACAAGCACGTGAAGAACTTGTAGAATCCCTGAAAGAGGATGCTCGAATGCAAGTAAATAATTATGTTAAAAATTTAGTTGATGAAGCTCGTATGCATGCCGAAGATCAATCTAGAAAAATTGTATTGGAGACTATACAACGTACTGCTACGGAATATTCTTCTGAAGCTGCAGTTAGTACATTTCCCATTTCTGGTGATGATATGAAAGGACGCATTATAGGTAGAGATGGTAGAAATATTAAAACCTTAGAAGCCGCTACAGGAGTAGAAATTATTATAGATGATACGCCAGATCTCATCGTATTATCTTCTTTTGACCCTGTTAGACGTGAAATTGCCAAATTATCTCTCGAAATTTTAGTCGCTGATGGTCGTATTCAACCAGCTCGCATAGAGGAAGTAGTAGCTAAGGTTAAAAAACAAATCGAGCAAGAAATTATAAAAGTAGGTAAAGAAACTCTAATAGATCTCGGCATTACTAATATGCATCCTGAACTTATTCGTTTAATTGGCAAAATGAAATATCGCACTTCTTATGGTCAAAACTTGCTATCTCATAGCAAAGAAGTTGCTCTCATGTCAGCTACTATGGCTGCTGAATTAGGACTCAATCCTAAATTAGCTAAAAGAGCTGGTCTATTACATGACATTGGTAAAGTGCCAGATAATGAACCAGAGTTACCTCACGCAATTTTAGGAATGAAATTAGCTGAAAAGTATAAAGAACATCCAGAGGTCATAAATGCTATAGGCGCCCATCACGACGAAGTAGAACCTACGACATTACTTGCTCCAATAGTACAAATATGTGATTCTATTAGTGGTGCTAGACCTGGAGCTCGTAGAGATGTAATAGATGCTTATATTACTCGTATCAAAGAATTAGAAACTATTGCTGAAAGTTATAACGGGGTACAAAAAACTTTTGCTATCCAAGCAGGTAGAGAATTGCGTGTTATAGTATCTGCTGATCAACTGTCAGACACTGAAGCATTCCAATTATCTATGGAGCTTAGCAAAAAAATTGAAGACTCTTTAACTTATCCTGGCCAAATAAAGGTTACTGTAATTAGGGAAACACGTGCAGTTTCTTTTGCTAAATAAGTTTATTTAAAAAAATATTTTTAATAATATTATGTTATCAGATAAGTTTACAATTTCTCATGAGCAATTACATAGTGCAATAGTTGAGATTTTCACTTCGATAGGTATGCCTTATGATCATGCTAAGCTAGTAGCAGATGTACTCGTAGAAGCTGAGCTTCGTGGTATCCCCTCTCATGGAGTTGTTAGGATAAAAGACTACTTAGGACTTTGGAGCCAAAATAGACTCAACATTAATGCTAAACCTAAAATAGAGTATGAAACTCTATCGACGGCTCTAGTAGATGGTGATAATGGACTAGGAATGATTAGTGGTAATTTTGCTATGCAATCAGCAATATCAAAAGCTAATGATGCTGGTACAGGATGGGTAGCTGTAAACAATTCAAATCATTTTGGTATTGCAGGTTATTATGCACTAATGGCAATAGATCATGATATGATAGGAATAGCTATGACTAATGCTAATCCTACTGTAGCACCTACTTTCTCTAAACAAGCTATGCTTGGTACTAATCCAATAGCTTTTGCAGTACCTACTAAAAATGAACAAGTTTTTTTAGCTGATTTCGCTACGGCACCGATTGCTCGTGGCAAAATTGAATTACTCGAAAAACAAGGTAAGTCTGTACCTAAAGGTATGCTACAAACTTGTGATGGCATACCTGTCACTGATCCTACTGCTATAAAACATGGAGGCACTATTTTGCCATTGGGAGGAGACTATGAACATGCTGGTCATAAAGGTTATTGTTTAACTGCTATTGTAGATATCTTGACAGCTGTAATATCTGGTGCTAATTTTGGACCTTTTGTCCCTCCACAAGTGAGTTATATTAAAGAAAAAAATAATTGCCCAGGTAAAGGGTTGGGACATTTTTTTGGTGCTATACGACTCGATGCCTTTAGACCAGCTGAAAAGGTAAAGGAATATATGGATTTATGGATTCAGACTATGCGATCTGCTCTGCCTATAGATACTGAGCAACCAGTTTTAATACCTAATGATCCTGAAATTGAAATGATTGATTTTCATAAAACAAATGGTATAACGCTATTGCCCGAAATTTTAAATGAATTAAAAAAAACACTTAATGAATTGAGTATACCAATACCTGACAATTTGACTTGATTTTGATAAAAGGCAAACATTTTGCCAGTAAAAAAATAAAAAAATTATAATTTTTATGGAAGCAAAAGATAAAATGACTAACGAAGAATTAAACCAAGAAAAAGAGCAAGACATTAATAATGATATTATTGAAGAAAAAGAAGTTGACCTACAAAAACAATTTGATGAATTACAAGAAAAACATAGCGAATTAAATGATAAATATTTGCGACTATGTGCTGAATTTGACAATTATAAAAAAAGAACAAGTAAAGAAAAAATGAATCTTATAGATACTGCTAACATGCAGCTAATAATAGATCTATTGCCAATCATAGATGATTTCGAAAGAGGCTTAGAGTCTATAGAAAAAAATCAAACCTTAGATGCTATAGCAGAAGCATATAAAATAATTTATCAGAAATTTATGAATATATTAGCAAAATATGGTGTAGAAGCAATAAATCCTATTGATGAGCCGTTTAATATGGATTTACATGAAGCTATTAGTACTATAGAGGGGCCTCCTGAAAAGAAAAATATGATAGCAGACGTTGTTTTGAAAGGATATAAATTAAATTTACAGGATCGACCAGTAATATTACGTTATGCAAAAGTTATAGTTTATCAATAAAATAAATAAAAAAATAATTAAATCGTGGCTAAAAAAGATTATTATGATATACTAGGGGTCAATAAAGATGCTAGTGAAGATGAGATAAAAAAGGCTTATCGTAAACTAGCTATGCAATATCATCCGGATAGAAATCCCAATAATAAAAATGCTGAAGAAAAATTCAAAGAAGCTGCGGAAGCATACGAAATATTGAGTGATCCCGAAAAAAAACATAGATATGACCAATTTGGTGAAGCAGGTATCAATGGCAGTGGTTTTAGTGATATAGATGATATATTTTCACATTTTAGTGATATTTTTGATGATTTCTTTGGCTTTGGCGGGAGACGTAGTGGCTCTTATTATCAATCATATGTTAAAAAAGGAAGTAATTTACGAATACGCATCAAACTTTCTTTAGAAGAAATACTTACAGGTATTGAGAAAAAAATTACTATTCAAAAAAAAGTTATTTGTCATAAATGTAATGGTACAGGTGCTAAATCTAAAGACAGCATCACTACTTGCCCCACATGCCATGGCACGGGACAGGTAACCCATATCACTTCAACACTTTTTGGTAGAATACAAAGCACAAATGTATGTAGCTCCTGTAACGGTAAAGGAAAGATAATATCTGAAAGATGCCCTGTTTGTAACGGTACAGGCATAGAAGATGCTAAGGAAACTATTACTATTAATATTCCTGCAGGCGCTTTGCAAGACATGCAATTAACTCTTACTGGGCAAGGAAATCATGTACCAGATGGTATTCCAGGAGATCTAATAGTTATGATCGATGAAGAGGAACATCCGTTATTTAAAAGAGATGGACTAAACATCTTTTACGAACATTATATCTCGTATCCCGAAGCTGTTATGGGAACTGAAATAGATATTCCAATACTTAATGGTAAAGCTACTATTAAAATACCACCAGGTACCCAACCTGGTAAATTATTTAGATTAAAAAATAAAGGCTTACCTGATATTAATTCATCTAAAAAAGGTGATTTTATAGTTAGTATCAATATTCATGTACCTGATAATGTAACTAAAGAAGAAAAAAATTTATTAGAAGAAATGAAAAAGATGAAACACTTTAATGTGCAAAAGCAATCTTCTGGCAAATCACTATTCGAACGCTTAAAAGAATATATTCAATAATATTATCTGAAATTTAGATTGATAGTAGTATTTTTATTACTTTCAATAGTGAATTTTTTTTCTATTGTGTAAAAGCTTTTATTTACATATTTAGCTCTAAATACAATAGTATAATTTCCTGGTTGTAGCTGTATGGTTTGCATATTTTCATCAGTTTTTAGATTTATTACTAATTCTAAATCTTTATCTTTTTTTCTTTGAAAAATACTAGCATATCCATTAGCTGGTAAATAAATAATGGCATTACCTGGTGGTGGTATCTCTACAGTAGTAGTATGACTCTGCTTAATCTCTACATCATTTATATATAATCTAGGCAAAGTCAATAACTCGAGGTCGTAAGTACCTACTAAATATTTTTCTTTTTTATTTGTATATTGTACATTTAGAGTATTTTTATCATTATGTTTACGTACTATTATTGGAACAAATGATTTTTCGATACTCATAGAAGCAAATTTTACAAATAATTCGCCCTGAGGTGTATATGCTGATGCAACAACATGCTTGCCAGGAGTGAGCCCAAGTGAATCTATATAAACTGGTGGTATAGTGTGTATCTGTATCCTATAATTTATAAGAGGATCTAAAAGAAGAGTGTCTGGTACACCTTTTGTATTTAATGTATGAACAAATTGATACATTATTTGATTATTTAATCTATTATAAAATGTCATTGGTATATTAGTTTCAGTAGGATTACCTAATTGATCCAGTAGATTTACTTGACAAGATGTGGAATTTAGAGCGTATGATATAACTATTTTTAGTGCTTTTTGAAATTGCTCTTCAGTACTACCATCATAATAATCTCCTACACATTCAAATTCTTTAGCAAAATTTTGTCCTATGCCAATAATAAATGGTTTGAGCACTATACCACGTTTTTGTAAATCTTGAGATACAGCACACGGATCTCCGCGACACTCTTCTATACCATCTGTTATCAATATTATTATATTCCTACAATTATCACAAGGAGTAAAATCATTTGCAGCAGCAGCAAGTGTATTGGCTATAGGTGTAGTACCACGAGGAGTTAAATATTTAATAAAATGAGCTATTTTTTTTGCATTACCTTCGCCAAATGGCACTACTAATCTGGTATCGTTACAATCTTGTGGTGGAAAATCTCGCTGATCGCCAAAAACTCGAAGAGCTAATTGTAAATTTGGTATATCTGCAATACTATCTAGAATATTATTTAGTAATCGCTTCGCAATATTTATCTTAGTATCACTCTGCCAATGTCCATACATACTATTGCTAGCATCGAATATTATCAAAATGCGAGTAATATTTTCTTTTTGCGGCTCCAAAGATTGACTAGATAAATTAAAATTAAAGATTAAAATTAAAAATAAAAAAATTAATCTTTTAAAAATCATTTAATGTTGATTTTAAATTTTTTAGAGCTTCAGTTGCTTGCTCATCATTTGGTGGAGTACCATGCCATTTATGATCATTTTCCATAAAAGGTACACCTTTGCCCATTATAGTATGCATCAAAATCATTATTGGATATCCTTTTCCCAAATTATTTTGAGCTATCTTGATAGTTTTTCGCATATCCGAAAAATCATGTCCATCCATCTCTAAAACATACCAACCAAAGGCCTCCCATTTGGCTCGTAAATTTCCTAATGAATTTACTTGATCTACCGGTCCATCTATCTGTAAACCATTGTAATCTATAGTAGAAATCAGATTGTCGATTTTTTTAGATCCAGCAAAAAGTGCTGCTTCCCAAATTTGTCCTTCTTGCACTTCACCATCTCCATGTAGTGAATAAATAATTTTAGTATCATTACTTAATTTTTTTGCAATAGCACAACCTATAGCTATAGACAATCCTTGTCCTAGAGAGCCAGATGCAAACCTTACTCCTGGTAAATGATCTGACGGTGTGGGATGTCCTTGTAATCTACTATTAATGCGTCTAAATGTAGCTAACTCCTCTATAGGAAAAAAACCTCTACGTGCCAAGATAGAATAAAAAGCTGGACTAATATGACCATTAGATAAAATGAAAATATCTTCATTTGGACCTTCTAATGTAAAATGATCAGGATCTATGTCCATGATTTCAAAATACATTAATGTTAAGAAATCTGTACAACCCAATGAACCGCCAGGATGACCTGATTTAGCCATATTTGTCATCCTGATTATATCACGACGTACTTGAGTGGCTATGTTTTGTAATTTTTCATCGTTCATTAAAATAGTTTTTTACAAATATATTAAAAATTTTTTATTAAAAAATATGAAAACCATATTTAAAGATCATAAATTAGAAAATTAATTAGCAATGGGCAAGAAGGAAAACCTAGAATTTATTTTTTAATTTGTAGTATACTACAAATATACTACAAAATGTAACTAATCTAAATAGAACAAATAAAATATAATATCAAACACCAATGTAATATGTGAAAAAGAGAGGGAAGTAAATAAAAACAATAAAAAGAAAATGTAAAGTATTGTAGTTTTGGAAGTTTATAGATTATTAGTTTTTAAAGAAGAATATTTATAATTCATTTAATTTTTTTTAAAAAATTTATTAATTCATCATATAATCGTGCAGTAGGCAAGCCCATAACATTAAAGAATGACCCCTCTATTCTTTCTATTCCTATATAACCCAACCATTCTTGCGCTCCATAGCCACCTGCTTTATCATATGGTTCATAATTATCTACGTAATATTCTATTTCCTCATCTCTAAGAGGTTTGAATTTTACTTCTGTAACATCATAAAAAGATGTCATTAATAGATTATTTCTAATAGTAATGCCAGTAAAAACTTTATGCCATTGCCCTGATAAAGTTTTTAAAATTTTTATAGCCTCGACTCTGTTTTTAGGTTTTCCAATTAATTGATTATCAAACCATACAATAGTATCTACTGTTAATAAAATATCTTTATTTTTTAATAATGTGTATGAAATGCTTTTTTGTTTACTTAAGTTTATTACTAATTCATCTGGAGATAAATTAGTATCGATATCTTCTTTATAATTATTTTCTACTTTTATAAAATCAATTCCCATTTTACTTAGTAATTGCTCTCTACGTGGACTTTTAGAACATAATAATATTCTGTAACCATCTAAAATTTTTTGTATCGGCGACATTATCATATCAAATTAATTACTTTTTACAAACGTAAGCATTTTTTTAAAAAAAATATAAGGGATTATAATTAAATTTTAATTGTATTAAATTACATTAAAAGTAAAATATATATGTTTTTTTTTAAAAAATTCTAAATTATTCAAAGGGGTCGACGTGTGTTTTACTAAGTTATATGTCAAAGTCTTATTATGAGTTATAAATATTATATCAATGCTTGAAATATAAAATTGTACATATGATTAATATTCGCAAGCTGTCAAAATAACATACAAATATTAAAAATATTAGGTATAATTGAATTGGTATTTTTTTTGAAGAACATTGGTATATATTAAAAAATATATTATTTTTGTATAAAATTCAAAAAATAGGAGAAAAAAAATAATGGAAGCAAATTACACAATTCAAATAAAGAATGTGTTAAAAAGAGCTACTGAGGAAGCCATCAAAACTGGTGTACCTTATATAGATGATGTGCATTTATTTTTAGGTTTAATGATGGAGCCTAATAATGATGCTATTAAAATAATGAAAATTTTTAATGTAAATCCTACAAATGCAAGGTTATATTTTTATGATTTTATTCAATCACGCAAGAGCCAAGGTCAGCTATTTACTTTTGATAACATGTTAGAGGATGTTAATTATTTGAATGAAGTTCCTTTCGAATCAAAAGCAGAACAAATATTAAAAATAGCTTATTTAGAAGCTAAAGCTTTAGGTGCTGAGAGAGCAGATACAGAGCACTTATTATTATCTTTTTTAAAATATAATGATAATATTGTAGGTGAATATTTAGAAGAGCAAGGTTTAAATTATAATGACGTTAAGCAATACATTATCTCACACATAAATTCAAAAACTGACGAAAATGCAAGTTTTACATTTAGCCTAGAAGATGATGACGATGAGAGTGAAGATGATTTTTATGGTGGTACTTCTAAGCGTTTCTCTCAAACTGGAAAAGAGCAAAGGTCTAAAACTCCAGTTTTAGATAGCTTTGGTAGAGATCTCACGCAAATGGCTATAGAAAATAAATTGGACCCCATCATAGGGCGCGAAAAAGAGATGGAGCGTGTAGTCCAAATTCTTAGCCGAAGAAAAAAGAATAACCCGGTATTAATAGGCGAGCCTGGTGTTGGCAAAAGTGCTATAGTAGAGGGGTTAGCTATTCGTATAGCTCAGAAAAAAATCCCTCGTCCATTATACAATAAACGTGTAGTGGCCTTAGATCTGGCAGCTCTAGTAGCTGGTACTAAATATCGCGGACAATTCGAAGAAAGGGTTAAAGCTTTATTAAATGAACTTGAAAAAAATCCTGATGTTATTTTATTTATTGATGAATTACATACTATCGTTGGTGCTGGTAGTGCATCTGGATCTATGGACGCTTCTAATATGTTTAAACCTGCTCTAGCACGTGGCGAAATACAATGTATCGGGGCTACCACTTTAGATGAATATAGACAATACATAGAAAAAGATGGTGCGCTCGAACGTAGATTTCAAAAAATCATAGTAGATCCTACTGATCCAGAAGAGACTATTGAAATACTACATCGAATTAAAGATAGATATGAAGATCATCATTTAGTAAAATATGATGATAAAGCCATAGAAGCTTGTGTATATTTGACTGATAGATACGTAACAGATAGAGCTCTACCAGATAAAGCTATCGATGTAATGGATGAGGCTGGTGCCCGTGTACATATAAAAAACATTAATGTTCCTGAAGCTGTGTTAAAAATAGAAAAAAGCATTGAAGAGGCTCAACAAAATAAATTAAAAGCCATTTCTATGCAGAAATATGAGATAGCTGCTAAATTTAGAGATCAAGAAAAGGAACTTCAAAAACTTTTAGAAGAAGAACGTATAAAATGGGAAAAAGAAGCTTCTCAGCATAGGGAGATAGTAACAGAAGATCATATAGCTGAAGTAGTAGCTATGATGACAGGTATACCTGTAGCTCGTATAGCACAGAGCGAAAGTGAACGCTTGATATCTATGGCTGATGATTTAAAAAATATAATAATAGGACAGGATGAAGCCATAGATACAATAGTGAGAGCTATTAGAAGAAATCGAGCAGGACTAAAAGATCCTAATAAACCTATCGGTACTTTCTTTTTTCTTGGACCTACTGGTGTTGGTAAAACTTATACTGCTAAAATGCTTTCTAAATATTTATTCGATTCCGAAGATGCCCTAATCAGGATAGATATGAGTGAATATATGGAAAAATTTAGTGTTTCACGATTAATAGGAGCACCTCCTGGCTACGTAGGTTATGAAGAAGGGGGGCAATTGACTGAAAAAATTCGTAGAAAACCATATAGTGTTGTATTATTAGATGAAATCGAAAAAGCTCATCCTGATGTTTTTAATCTTTTACTACAAGTCTTTGATGAAGGTCATTTGACTGATAGCATGGGTAGAAGGGTAGATTTCAAAAATACTCTTATCATCATGACTTCTAATATTGGTACACGACAATTGAGAGATTTTGGTAAAGGAATTGGATTCGCTACTGGTACTAAAACTGCTGATGACGATTATTCGCGTAGTGTACTGGAAAATGCTCTTAAAAAAGCTTTTTCGCCTGAATTTCTCAATAGAATAGATGAGGTAGTGATTTTCAAAAATCTACAAAAAGAAGAAATTTATAAAATTATTGATATTGAACTCAAGGGTTTAGTAGATAGACTTAGAAATATGAAAATCTATTTTGAAATATCCGATGAAGCTAAAGATTTTATCATAGAACGTGGATGGGACCCCGCCTTTGGTGCTAGACCTCTGAAGCGTGCTATACAGAGATATATAGAAGACCCATTAGCTGAAGAAATTATTAAGAAAACATTAATGGAAAATGATAAAGTCACTTTTTCTTATAAAACTGGTGATAATAAATTAAGCCTTACTATCGAACACAATAAAGCAAATCTAATGTTTGATGCTCCTGATAGTAAAGTGTCAGATAAATAATTAATGATTTCAGATATATTGTTTCAAAATATTACATGTTTTAGATAGTAAATCTTTATAATGAACCAGAAAACAAAGAACTTTTGTTAATAACTAAATAATATCAAATTCTTTATTATCTCAAAACTTTGATTGAAAGTAATCAAAGTTTAAATCTATATTGTATAGAGTTATCTTTTATTAATTAAGAGGTAAATAAAAAAGGGGCTCATATGAGCTCCTTTAATTATGTAAAAAATAGTGGTGTTATTAACTAATACATCGACTTTGTATTAAAATTAATAAGTGCAATATTAGTAATAAATTTTTTTAACAACCATATTTTTTTATAAATATTTATTAAGTGCCTTATTAAAAAATCATTAAATTTACAAAAAAAAATTATGGCATATTTTTTAATTGACAATAATACAAAACTTCAATTAATCAAAGAAAAACCTTTTAAACTAGAAAAAGATATACAAAAAATCACTGAATTAAATTTAAAAGAAATTTTTGGTTTAGAATTTGTGTGTTCTGAATTTACAGTAAAAAATTTCAGAATAGACACTTTAGCTTATGATAGAGAATCTAACTCCTTTGTAATAATTGAGTATAAAAAAGATAAAAATTTTAGTGTTATTGATCAAGGTTTTGCTTACTTATCTTGTATGCTAAATAATAAATCTGATTTTATTTTAGAATATAACGAACATAATAAAAATTCTTTAAAACGTGAGGATATCGATTGGTCTCAATCAAAGATTGTATTCATTTCCTCTAGCTTTACTATTTATCAAAAAGAAGCTATTAATTTTAATGATTTGCCTATAGAATTATGGGAGGTTAAAAGATATTGTAATAACACAATAAGTTATCAGCAGATAATTAATAAAGGTTCACAAGAAAGTATTAGAGCAATTTCAAAATTAGATAGTTCGATTTCTAATATTACTAACGAAATAAAAATCTATTCCGAAACGGATCATCTAGCGAAAGCTTCTGAACAGATAATAGAACTATATGAAATGCTAAAAAATAAAATTTTAACAAATTATGATGATATTAACGTAAAAATCAGAAAGTATTATATTGCTTTTATTTCTAAAACTAATTTTGTAGATATTCGTATCAGTAAAAAAGATATAAAAATTTGGTTAAATCTACCAAAAGGCAAACTAAATGACCCACAAAATATTGCTCGTGATGTCTCTGCAATAGGACATTGGGGTAATGGAGATTATGAATTAATTTTAAAAAATGATGATAATATTGAATATATTATGTATTTAATCAAACAAGCATATGAATACAACAAAAAGTGAAGCTTTTTATTTGCTGTGCAAAGGATGATCGCTATGAGAGTAATTTTAAAAAGAATATTAAGGTATTACTTTCTAAAAATATTATTTATCTTTGCCATAATTAAATTAATTATTTTATGAAAAATCTATTGCTATTAATAATTTTAATTTATTCTTTTAATATACTATCTGGTCAATCTAAAAGAAATCTTAATTTCAATGAACCGATTAGTAATATTAATACTAAAGATGCCATGATCTTTTGGGAAAGCTTCGAAGGTGCAGAATTTCCTCCTACTGATTGGACTCAAAACATCACTGATAGTTTATTTACATGGGAAAAAGCTAGTAGTTTTCCTCAAGATGGTCAATATTTTGTGCATGTGCTATATGATGAATTGGATACGTCTATCTGGCAGAATGAATGGCTCATAACTAAGTCTATTAACCTAATAGGTTATCAGTCTGTTATTTTGAATTTTTATTTTCAAATGTCTAAATACTGGGGTATCAAACCTTATGATAATTATGATTTATACGTAATAGCTGCTAATGATGGGGTGAATTTCACTGACACTATTTGGAGTGAATTAAGCACTGATACATCTACTTGGACTAGTTGGGAATGGGTAAACGCTCAGATAGATTTGACTAATTATATTGGTAGTAATCAACTAAAATTAGCATTTGTATATTATGGTCGTGATGGAGCCGAAGCTTCTATAGATGCTATATCTATCTCTACTACGGGTAATTTGTACGATAACAATTTAGATAAATTGCAGATTTATCCTAATCCTACTAGCGATTATCTATATATAGAAGCTCCTTATAATACTAGAGTACAAATTTATGATTTATTAGGCAATGAAATCTATAATAAATTAATTAATGATAAATTATGCAAAATAGATCTACATACCTATCCATGTGGTATTTATATTTTAAAATTAATTAGACAAAATATAAGCAAAACTTTTAAAATTGTTAAAAATTAAAATATCTGAACCGCAGATTCCCAGATGATTATTCTGATTAATCATAGGTTTATTTCCAAATCATAACAAATCACATAAATCGTGATAAAATTACGTCGCAGGCGATATTTAAAAGGGAAATTGTCAATTAAAATTATTCTTGTATATTTGCAAAAATTAATAAATTATGAAGAAAAATTTTTTAGTATTAACCTTATTATTGTTTGCGAGTGCATATAGTTCATATGCATGTACTAATTTCATTGTCACCAAAGGTGCTAGTACTGATGGCTCAGTAATGATAACGTATTCAGCTGATAGTCACACTCATTATGGTGATTTGTATTATTCACCTGCCGCAGTATATCCTGATGGAACCATGCTAGATATTTATGAATGGGATACAGGCAAATATTTAGGCAAAATTAAACAAGCTAAAAAAACTTACAATGTTGTAGGTAATATTAATGAATATCAGGTAGCTATTGGAGAAACTACTTTTGGTGGGAGAGAAGAATTATTTACTCAGAGCGGTGCTATTATGGATTATGGTAGTTTGATGTATATTGCTCTACAGCGCTCCAAGAGTGCTCGAGAGGCTATACGAGTGATAGCTGAACTAGTAGCTGAATATGGCTATGCTAGTGAAGGGGAATCATTCTCCATAGCAGATAAAAATGAAGCTTGGATTATGGAAATGATAGGCAAAGGCGAAGGCGAGAAAGGTGCTGTGTGGGTGGCAGTACGCATTCCAGATGGTTATGTCAGTGGACATGCTAATCAAGCTCGCATTAGACAATTCACTCTAGCTAATGGTAAAACTTCTATTACTGAAAAAGATTTTAATAAAAAATTATATAACCCTAAAGTAGAAGTTATTTATTCATCTGATGTTATCGAATTTGCTAGAAAAAAAGGTTGGTTTAATGGCAAAGATGAAGAGTTTAGCTTTTCTGATACATATAATCCAGTAACCTTCGGTGGCGCTAGACAATGTGAGATACGTGTTTGGAGTATGTTTAGACAAATAACAGATGGTATGGATGAATACATAGATTATGTAAGTGGTAAAAATTTATCGCATCGCATGCCGCTATATGTAAAGCCAAATAGAAAAATTTCTATCAAAGATATGATGTTTTTTATGCGTGATCATTTAGAGGATACTCCTTTTGATATGCGTAATGATATTGGTGCAGGTCCATTTAAGTTGCCTTACCGCTGGAGACCATTAGACTGGACTATTGACGGAGTGACCTATACTAATGAACGAGCTACTGCTACACAACAAACAGCTTTTAGCTTTATCACTCAAAGTCGCAACTGGCTTCCAGATGAGATCGGTGGTATTATATGGTTTGGCGTAGATGATGCTGCTAGTTGTGTTTATACTCCTATCTATTCTGCTAGTAGAAAGGTGCCTCATTCTTATGCTCAAGGTAATGGTGCCATAATGACCTGGAGCGATGATGCAGCATTTTGGGTCTTTAATCAAGTGGCTAATTTTGCTTATACTCGCTACCGCATTATACATCCTGATATTGAGCAAAAACAAGATTCCCTGGAAACTGCTTTTATTAATAAAGTAAAAGAAATAGATGATTATGCTCTGCAGTTATATGAGATAAATCCTTATCAAGCTATTGATTATGTTTCTACTTTCTCAGCAGATAATGCAGATAGATTAGTGATGTATTGGAAAGAATTTTATAAGTTTTTATTTCTCAAATATATGGATGGTAATGTGAAATATGTTATTCCTGGTGAGCGAAATCCTAAAGTTGAATGGCCAGGTTATGGTGAGGAATGGTATAGACGTATTATTCAAGAAACTGGAGATAAATTTAGAGTGATAGAATAAAATTTTACATAATTTAATATTTTCAAAACATTAATGAAGGATATACCTTTGTTATTAGTAGTATTAGGTGCTACTGCTACAGGAAAAACTCGCTTAGCAGTTAAAATAGCTATTGAAATAAATGGAGAAATTATCAGTGCTGATAGTAGACAGGTTTATAAAGGGTTAGATCTGGGTACAGGCAAAGATTTGAATGAATATAAAATAAATACTACAGATATTCCCTATCATCTAATTGATATTAGATCTATTGATCAAACATATAGTGTTTATGATTTTCAGAGAGATGCTCTAGTAGCTATTGAAAAAATTATAAATAAAAATAAAACTCCTATTATATGCGGCGGTACAGGCTTGTATATTGAAGCATTATTATTAAATTATAAATTTAATAAATTTAATCCTGATGTAGAATTAAGGGAAAAACTTTCTAAGATGAGTATACATGAGTTAGATCTTATTCTAAAGCAATTAGATAGCAATATAATAGTAGAAAAAAATAATCGACACCGTTACATTAGAGCAATAGAGATTGCACTACAAAATAATAATAATAGCAATGAACAGGATATTTTAGAATATAATATAAATAAATCATTGGTTTTTGGTATTAGATATCCTAGAGATATGCTGAGAGAACGAATACATAAAAGGCTTTTGGATCGTATTGAGGCCGGCATGATAGAAGAGGTAAAAATATTATTAGAAAATAATATAGATCCTAATAAACTTATTGCATTTGGATTGGAGTACAAATTTATCACAATGTATCTTTTAGGAAAATTGACTTACGACGAAATGATAGATAAATTATACACAGCTATATGCCAATTTGCAAAAAGACAAGAAACTTGGTTTAGAAGAATGGAGAAAAGAAACATAAATATTAACTGGATAGATGGAAGGCTAGAAGAAGAGAAAAAAATAAAAGAAATATTAAATAAAATTAATAATGAAATATAAATAATGGTTCTATAACGTTTTGAGTAGGTAAAGATTAAAAAAAGAGTAATTTTATAAAAAATTTGTTAATATTAGTTTATTAATTATAGTGTAGTTAAATATTAACCACAAAGTTCTCAAAGAATACACAAAGAACACAGAGAAGAATGAAATTAAAAGGACTATAAATGGCACTTTGTGGACTTTGTGTAATAACTTGGTGTTCTCTGTGGTAAAAAAAATCAACCTAAATAATTAAAAAATAATTATTTTTTTGTAACAATATAAAATTTTATTACCCACAATAAACGTTATAGAACCATGTAAAATTAGTTTATTATTCTATTCTAAAAAAAATATTTTGAAAATTTTATAAGTAATTAAAAAAGATAATAGTAAAAAAAAAAATTAATCATTAAGATATTTGTTTAGCAAACAATCAATTTTTAACATATCCTTTCAGAGTCAGTACTACAATACTATGCTCGGGATCATTAGTAATAACTGTAACAGATTTTTGTTGATTTCCTTGTCTGCCAGCAGTATTGAATGTGACTTTAATACTAGATTTTTCGCCTTTTTTAAGTATATTTTTTTCTGGGGCCACAGCAGTGCATCCACAGCTAGATTTCACTTTTAATATTTTTAAGTCATTTTTACCTTCATTTCTAAAAGGAAATTCTACAATAACTGATTCTCCCATTTTAATTGTATCGAAAACAACCTCGGTTTTTTCAAAAACTATTTTAGGAGCATTAGTTTTGTCTTTTTCAGTCATCCAGCTAAAATCTTGTATTATATTAGCACTCACATACATTTGTTTAACCGGTTGATCTATATCATCTGTTTTTAATCTAAAATTATCAAAAACATAACCATAATCATTACGTGCTTTAGCATCATATGAGATAGGTATCTTAAGTTCTTGATCAGGGGCTATAGTAATGCCACCTGCAGGTATGTGTATTTTTAAAAATGAAGGTAAATTTTCAGAGTAAATAGTTATTTTTCTATCACTTGGATTGTATACATATATAGTATCAGTCTTTATTTCGGTATCCTTTATATCATTAAATGTAATATGATTGGATTTGAAACGTAAATTGCCTAGTACCTGTGGATAATTATCAGCTTTGGTTTTAGGTTTAGGGATTACGCTCCCTTTAATGGTTAAGACTACATTTGGATTGTCAGGATCATTTGTTATGACTGTTACAATTTTATTAAAATTACCTGGCCTTCCTAATGGATTGTAAGCTACATCTACATAGCCACTTTGTCCAGGTAGTACGGGGGTTCTAGTATAGTCAGAAGTAGTGCATCCACAAGATGCTCTTACATTTAGTATTTTTAAGGTGTCATTACCTATATTTTTAAATGCAAATCTAGCTGTTTTTCTCCCATCTTCTTCTTTTATTTGCCCAAAATCATATACTCTACTTTCGAATAAAATTGATGGTTTCTTTTGAGCATCAATGACTCCTATACTTATTAATGTCATTAATAATAAAACTATTAATTTTTTCATATTTTTTTTATTTAATGCAAATTTAAAATAAAAAAATAAATTCAAAAGAAGTTTAAAAAGCAAAATAATAATCTCAAATTAATAAAATTTTTATACATATGATATAAAAATGTAGATTTTATGTATTAAAATTATTTTTAAATACGAATTTAATTAATTTAAAAATCAAAAACCAGGCAACTGAAACATAATAGGAGGTATGTGCACTAAGGCCCCTATGATGAAAAGGATAAGAATAAATTTCCAAATATATTTGATCCACACATTATATTGTATTTTAGCCATACCAAGTACACCCATTAGTACACCGCTAACAGGAGTAATCATGTTTGTGAAACCATCCCCTAATTGAAAGGCTAAAACGCCTAATTGTCTCGATAAACCTATAATATCGCAAAGAGGAGCTATTATAGGCATTGTGAGAGCAGCTTTAGCAGAGCCAGAAGGTAAAATAAAATTCAAAACTGTTTCGAAGATATACATACCTTGAACCGCTAAAAATTTAGAATTCTCTGGAATAACATTGGCAGTGGCATATAGTATAGTATCCATGATTTTGCCATCTTCTAATATCACTATTATAGCTGAAGCCAAACCGACTATCAATGCTGCTGATGCTATATCTTTAGCTCCATCGATCATAGTTTTAGCTATATCATTGGCTTTCATTCTCAAGCTCATACCTGTGAATATACCTAAAACTAAAAATAAAGTAGCTATTTCTTTGATATACCATTTCCATACTAATACACCAAATATCATAGAAATAATGGCAAATCCCAGCAAAAACAATGCATATATTTCCTTTTTATATTTAATCAAAATAAATCCACCTAAGACTATACTAAATATTATCATACAAAATAGTATGATAGCTTGCGATGACCATAATTCATTATTGTTTAATATTTTTACTAATTCTAAAATCATAAAAGCATTAATAAGTATCCAAGTAATCCAACCACGCCAATCTACTCGTTCGCTCACATCATTTATGTCTTTTACACTTGCATTTCTCCAATATTCATCAGTATCATATACTAATGATGCCATAGGATTTTTATAAACTTTTTTAGCATATCTAAGGACAAAAATAATACCTATAGTAGTGAATATTACCCACAAAAACAGTCTATACTCTATTCCTGAAAAAATAGGAATACCTGCGATGCTCTGTGCAATACCTATAGTAAAAGGATTGGTAACACCACCAATGAATCCTAAGGTGGCACCGACGAATACTACGCTCACTCCTACTATGCTATCATAACCCAAGGCTATAAACATAGGTACAAAAAGCACTATAAAAGCAATAGTCTCCTCACTCATGCCAAAGACTGCACCAAAAATGCTAAAAAGTATCATAAAAATTACAATTATCAGATGATTACCCTCTCCGATCAGTGGTATTTTCTTTTCTCGCCAATTTCTGGTCAAGTGTAATAATTTTTTTATAGCCACATCTAATACTTTGCCTTTATTAATTAAGAAAAAACTAGCACCAACTATAAAAATAAATGCTATAATTTCAATTTTATCTACTATACCATCAAAAATAGATGAAAATATTTGCCACGTTTGAATCTGCTGAGGCACCTTATGATAGCTATTGGCATCTATTACGGTTCTTTGTCCCTGCTCAGTTAATATTGTTATTTTGTCAAATTCACCAGCAGGTATTATCCATGTCAGTATAGTAGCTATAATGATAATAAAAAATACTATAACATAACTATGAGGAAATTGACGTTTAGACATTATTTTTTAGCAAAGATAATAAAGTTGATACTTAAAGAGAACTTTATTTTTTATTACTTTTCTGCTTCTCGTTTTCTTGCACTCTTTGTTTTTGCATCATTTTATTTCTGACAAATTATCACCAAAAATTAGATATAAACTGTGTCATTTTGACATTGATTAACATTTGAAATGCTCTATAATCATTTGATTATCAGCGATATAGATAATATATTATAATCGTTGGTATAATAATTGCTCTAATATAAGTAAAAACAAACAATAAAAAAAGAAAGGAGGGAAAAATATGGCATTATTACCTGTATCTAGAAGTGAAAGCTTCCTGCCAAGGATAATAGATGAATTTTTTGGAGATGATTTTTTAAAAGATTTCTTTTATATGCCAGAGCAATTTAATGTACCTGCTGTAAATGTTGTAGAAGATGAGAACAAATTTCAAATAGAGGTAGCAGCTCCTGGCTTTAAGAAAGAAGATTTCAAAGTGCAATTAGACAATGATGTATTGACTATTTACACTGAAAAGAAAGAAGAAAAAGAAGAAAAAGACAAACGCTATCGTCGCAGAGAATTTAATTATCAGAGCTTTACCAGAAGCTTTATAGTACCCGACTATATAGATAAAGACAAAATAGATGCTGAATATAAAGATGGCATCTTGTTTATAAGCTTACCAAAATTGAAAGAAAAAATTGAAAGCAAGGGTAAAGAAATAAAAATCAAGTAAAATAAGCAATTTTACAGGCAGGAAGAAGTATGCAATTTTTTAAAAAAAAGGCTCATTTTAATGAGCCTTTTTTTTAAAAAGTAATAAATTTATACCATATTTAATAAGGAACTTATCAAGTTGTAAGCACCATCATATATATCAGCTATAGTAGAGCTAAGCATATAACAAGGAGTAGTAGCTACTTTATTTTTTTCATCGATAGCTATTTCAGCTTTATTAGTATTTTTGTGATTAGCTCCAAGTGCTTTGATATCTTCAGCAGTTTTTAAGTCTTGCCCTATAGTTACTAAAACACCTGGTATGACTTTAGCGATAATAACAGGAGCTATACACATAGCACCTATAGGTTTTTTAGCATTATTAAATTCTAATATTACCCTTTCTAATTCTTTATCTACTTGCATATTTGCACCATCTATAGCATAAGTACTTAAATTTTTTGCTGCTCCAAAACCACCAGGTATGAGTAAAATATCAAAATCTGAAGCTTTTAAGTTTTTTAAATCCTTTACTTCTCCACGCCCTATGCGTGCTGCTTCTACTAATACATTTCTATTTTCATCACTAGGTTGACCTGTTAAATGATTTATAACATCATATTGCATCTTTTCTGGTGCAAACAACTCATAATCACAACCATGTTTTTTGATTGCTAACATGGCCATAGTAGATTCATGAATTTCTGAACCATCATAAACTCCACATCCTGATAAAATAATTGCAAACTTTTTCATATTTTTTTTATACAAAGTTATAAAATTTTCTGATATTTATCAAGTATTGTTTTAAAAAAAATAAATATTATTATCTCCACATCATCCTCTTTTTCAAATTATTAGCTGTTATCTAATTAATTTTATTTTTTAGTTGTTTATATAAAAATTGTACTGGATGCAAGGCTTGTCTTTGTGTCCCTTCATATATTTGTTGACGACAACTAGTACCAGGAGCTATGATAACTGCATTTGGGTTGCTATTAATAGTGGGAAATAAAATAAGGTTTCCGATTTTCATGCTAATCTCATAGTGTTCTTTTTCAAAACCAAAAGAACCTGCCATACCACAACAACCTGAAGGTATCTCATCGATATCTACATCGGGAATAAGTTTTAAGGCATCTATTGTGGGCTTTGTAGAGATTATAGCTTTTTGCTGACAATGACCATGTACTAAGATCTTACCACTATAAGGAATGAAATCATTGCTAGATATATTTCCATTCAAAGATTCTTTTATTAAAAATTCTTCTATCATCATAGCATTATTAGCCAGTATTTTTGCTTTTTCTTTTAATTCTTTTGAACATAAATAAGGATAATCATCTTTAAATCCTAATATAGCACTGGGTTCTATGCCCAATATTGGTAATGATGATGCTCCGTTTTCATAAAATAAGTTTATGTTTTTGTCAATGATTTTTTTTGCCTTTTTTAGCATTCCTTTAGAAATAAATGTTCTTGCGCTTTCTTTATTTGGTAATATTTTTACTGAATAACCCAATCCTGTCAATAGTTTGATAGTATCTATGCCTATCCTTACGTCATTATAATTACTAAATTCATCAATAAATAATAAAATTTCTCTCTTAAATTTTGTAGGATTAAGTGCTGCCAAATTCCTTTTTAAATAATGTTTTAGAGTAAATTTGTACATTAAAGGAAAATTACGGTTTTTATCTATTTTTAATATGCTTTTAAGTAAATTTGAAATCAATGGTTGTTTTATAAAAAAATTGTAAATACCTGGTATCCAACGGAATAATGATTGTATATGTGAAATGTATGCTATAGCAAAACTTCTCAATGGTATCAAATGATTTTTGTACCAATGTTGTAAAAATTCAGTTTTGAATTTTGCCATATCTACATTAGACGGACATTCAGCCTTGCATAATTTGCAAACCAAACATAGATCTAGCACCTCATATAATTCTTTATTATTAAAAGGATTTTGACTTATATTATTATTTAATATTTCTCTAAGTGCATTAGCACGCGCGCGTGTAGAATTTTTCTCATCTAAAGTTGCTTGATACGAGGGACACATACCGCCATCAGCCCAATGTAATTTATGACAATCTGCACTACCATTACACTTTTCTATACTCCTTATCAATCCCAATTCTTCTGAAAAATCATAATACGTATCTACTTCTAATACAGGAGCATCAGGTACATATCTAAGCGAGCTGTCCATAGGAGGGGAATCAACTATTTTGCCAGGATTGAAGATATTGTGCGGGTCCCATTGTTGCTTTATTGATTTAAACATCGAATATATCTCGTCGCCATATACTGTAGGGATAAATTCGCCTCTCAATCTGCCATCACCATGCTCTCCACTTAGTGAACCGCGATATTTTTTTACTAGCATAGCAGTTTTTTCAGCTATTATTCGGAAACGTTTGAGATCTTTGGAGTCTTTTAGATTTAGTATAGGTCTCAAATGTAATTCACCTGTAGCCAAGTGACCATAGTAAACACAAGATAAATTTAATTGTTTAAGTTCTATATTTAATTCTTCAATAAAATCACCTAAATCTACAGGTCTAATAGCAGTATCTTCTATCACAGCTACAGGTTTAGCATCACCAACCATATTAGATAATACACCCAATCCAGATTTTCTCAATGCCCAGACTTTATTAATATCTTGGTCTAATATTAGCGGAAAGGCATATCCAAAACCGTGATCTTGTAAGTCTTCTTTTAGCATTTTAGCTTTTTCGACAATAATATTTTTATCTTCTCCCCATAATTCTACTACCATTATTGCTGCTGGATCACCATTTACAAAAAATCTATTGCGTTGTTGAGTTATGTTTTCTTTAGTTAAATCTAATATGACTTTATCTATTAACTCTACAGAAGTGGGATTGTGTCGCAAAACTATAAGATTTGCTTTGAATGAATCAGATAAGCTATCGAGATGTACACACAATAATCCTTTTTCTTGTATTGGTAGCTCTACGAGATTTAATTTGATTTCAGTAAACATAGCTAGAGTGCCCTCGCTACCTGCAAGTAATTTTGATAGATTAATATTCTCTGATGTCTCAGAGAATATATTAGTATTTAATAAGCTATCTATAGCATAACCCATATTACGCCTTGTAACCTCGGGATGAGGAAATTGCGAGTTTATCAAGTGAGTATTAGTTTCATTAGAAAGCAAATCATATAAATGATTATAAATTTTACCTTCTAGAGTATTTAATTTGCATTTATTGAAAAAAGCATCTTTAGTTAGTTCTTCTAAAAATACTTCGCTGCCATCACTTAATAAAACTTTGACAGCTAATATATGATCCCTTACAGAACCATAAATTAGTGAGTGAGCTCCACAACTATTATTTCCTAACATACCACCCAACATGCATCTATTACTTGTACTAGTCTCGGGGCCAAAAAATAAATTATATCTTTCTAATTTTCTATTTAGATCGTTCAATATAACACCAGGTTGGACAATAGCATATTTTTTTTCAGGATTTATCTCTATAATTTTATTAAAATATCGAGAAACATCTACTATCAAACCTTTGCCAACAACTTGACCTGCTAGAGATGTTCCTGCTGTTCGTGGGATCAGACTTATATTATTTTTATTTGCAAAATTTATTATTATTTTTAAATCATCATTGTCTTTGGGATAAACGACACCATGTGGTATCTCTCGATAGACTGAAGCATCTGTAGCATATATTATTTTATGAAGCTCATCAGTGTATAGCTCTCCTTTTATATTTTTTTCTAATAAATCAAAATTCATTTTTTTACAAAAATAAGATTAAATATACATTTTAAAAAAAAAATTTTGAATTAGCTTGCTAGATATAATTTGCTATATTTCATTTCTCTATCCTTTCTCAGTCTCGCATTCTGCATATCGAAAAATTAAATTAAGCAATCTATATAATACTGATTTTCTCTAAAAATTATAAAATTATTTCAAAAGTATACTTACAAATAAAAAGGTTTATTACCTGGAAATCCTTTTTCATGTACTTTTGATATTTCATCATATAATAAATCCTTTAATTCATCAATACCAATATTTTTTGTAGCAGAGATAAAAACTGATAAATTATTAGAATATGAATTTTTATAATGATCGATATAACTTTGAAAATCAAAATGAGGATTTAATGCTAGCATTTTTTCTTCGAATAGATCGATTTTGTTAAAAATTGTAATTATAGTTTTATCGACGGCATTTATTTCAGATAAGATTTGATATACTACTTGCATTTGTTTTTCGTATAGAGGTGAAGATAAATCAACTACATGAAGCAATATATCAGCTTCATTCACTTCTGCTAAGGTAGATTTAAAAGATTCGATTAAAAAAGTTGGCAATTTACGAATAAAACCTACAGTATCACTTAATAAAAAGCTCAAATCCTTTATCATTACTTTACGCGTAGTAGTGTCTAAAGTCGAAAATAGTTTATCTTTTACCATTATATTAGATTTACTTAATATATTCATAATCGTAGATTTACCTACGTTAGTATATCCTATTAAAGTAGCTCTAACAATGGATTCTCTATGTTTTCGCTGTGTTTGTTTCTGTGTATCTATCTCATCTAATTGCTTTTTTAGTTTATTAATTTTGTTTCGGATAATCCTTCTATCTGTTTCTATTTCTTCTTCTCCAGGGCCTCTCATACCTATACCACCACGTTGTTTAGAGAGGTGAGTCCACATCCGGGTTAATCTTGGCAAAAGATATTCATACTGTGCTAATTCTACCTGAGCTTTTGCTATAGCAGTTTTGGCGTGATCAGCAAATATATCTAATATCAGATTTGTTCTATCTATGATTTTGCAATCTATTATTCTCTCTAAATTTCTTATTTGAGATGGTGATAGTTCGTCATCAAAAATTACCGTATCTATATTATTTTTTTTCACAAATTCGGCTATCTCTTCTACTTTGCCTTTACCTACAAAAAATTTTGAATTTATTTTATTAAGATTTTGCTTGAATATTTTTATTACATCTGCATTAGCAGAATGAACTAAAAGCACTAACTCTTCTAAATATTCATTTATTTCTTCTTTTGATTGTCCAGGCAATGACACACCTACAATGACACATCTCTCTTTTTTAGTTTCTAGTGATGATATATTTTGTGATTTCAATAATAATTTATTTTTTATTACCTATACTTAAAAATAATAATGAGCAAGCAAAGCTAAAGCTATATAATAACCAAAGATAAGAAAAATTAAATGAAAATATATCTATAATTTTATAAAATGATAAGGCAGCTAAGGCTATACTAGATATTACAGTAATAGTATGTTTTCGAAAAAATCCTCCAATAAATATTAAAATTCCACATATGAAAAACAATAAATGAAAAATAAAAATAATATTAAATGCAGGCTTTGTATTTAATATTATTGGCAGTGATATAGTATAAACTAATAATAGTAAAACTATGCGTATTACCCACAATGATAATGATTTTAATGATTTTACTGGTTTCATTATTTTTTTTAATTTACAAAATTATAAAATTATTACTATGTTTAAACAGTTTTTTGAGTTTGCTAATAAAATTATTATTATAAAAAAACTATAGCCATCTAATTAAATAGAAAATGAGATAAATAACAAAAATGACGAGTATAACTGTCAAAACAATATTAAAAACTTTACTAGGTAACAAAAGACCCAATAAGGTAAGGACTAGAGCTAAAACTAATACTTGTATTAAAAGGCGCACGATCCAGTTAAGCGACATATTGCTATTCATTTCTTTTGCCTGCGACATAGAATGCTTCGCTGAGATAGAAGGAAAAATATTTAATGGTACTTTACTTGAATTATTTTGTTTGAATTTATTTAAATAATTATTATTGATCTTGGTATTGAGAATATTATTATTTTCAAAATCCGTAGTTTTTTCTTCTGCATTATATGTGTGTGATATAAATTTATTTTCATCATTTATAACAATATTATTGAGGTCATTATCTGTTGATTGTGCTATGATTGCTTGATTTACAGGTACTTTATTCAAATATGTATATTTAGCTTGAAATGTTGAGTTACAACTAACTAATAATAAAGAAATTGAAAAAAATTTAAATAATAATTTGATTGTTTTCATAATTTTTTGACAAATATATAAAAATTTTTAAAAACAAATTTTTATTAAATTTGCAAAAGTTATTAGTTAAGTTTAATAGTAATGAGAGAAGATTTTTTTCGTTTTTTAGCTCAGACTACTAATGAACCTGTAGCTTTAGAATTTAGATTGGCTGATGGATGTTGGTTAGAGGGGGCAGATGGGCAAAAGTATTTAGACTTTATATCTGGAATTTCAGTTTCTAATCTAGGTCATCGGCCAAATTTTATATTAGATGCTGTAAAAAATCAAGTCGATACATATGCTCACTTAAATGTTTATGGAGAGTATATTTTATCTCCACAGGTAGAGTTAGCTAAGAGACTTGCAAGTGTGTTGCCACCTTCATTATCAAAGGTATATTTTGTCAATAGTGGTGCTGAAGCTGTAGAGGGAGCGATGAAATTAGCAAAAAGGCATACTAGAAGGTACAAAATAGTAAGTTTCAAAAATGCATATCATGGTTCTACACAAGGTGCCCTGTCACTGATGGGTAATGAAACATTTAAACGTCATTTCAGACCTTTAATACCCAATATTTATCATATAGAAATGAATAATTATGACGATCTTTCTATCATAGATAAATATACTGCTGCAGTATTTATGGAACCTATTATGGGTGAGGCTGGTATTATACCAGCAGAGGTAGATTTTATCAAAGCAATTAGAGATAGGTGTACGCAAGTAGGTGCTCTTTTAGCTCTAGATGAGATACAGACTGGTATGGGACGTACAGGCACTATGTTTGCCTTTGAACAATATGATGTGGTGCCAGATATACTTTTATTAGCAAAAGCTCTAGGTGGTGGATATCCCTTGGGGGCATTTATTTCCTCTCCAGAGATTATGAATTCTCTAACTTATGATCCACCTTTAGGTCATATAACTACCTTTGGAGGGCATCCTGTTAGCTGTGCTGCTGGTCTTGCTTCACTTGATTATTTGATTTGTTCTAAAATATTTCAAGAAATACCTGAAAAAGAAGATTTTTTTATTACTAAATTGCTAAATGCTATTCCAAATTTAAATATTCGACACAAAGGTTTTTTGATAGGTATAGAACTCGAATCATCTCATTTTGTAAAAAAAGTAATAAAAGGCGCTATAAATGATGGTTTGATAGTAGACTGGTACATGTTTTCGCCACAAACTATTAGAGTGGCTCCTCCTTTAATAATATCGTATGATGAATTAGACTTAGCAGCAGAAATATTAATAAAACAATTGAAAAGTATATTATGAATACAAGTGATGATATTTATTTTTTAGATTTAGCAATAGAATTAGCTGTAGAAAATGTAAAAAAGGGTGGGGGCCCCTTCGGAGCTGTAATAGTAAAAGATAGAAAAATAATTGCTAAAGGCACTAATAGAGTTACTATAGATAATGATCCTACAGCTCACGCTGAAATAGTAGCTATTAGAGAAGCATGTAAAATATTAAATGATTTTCAATTGACAGATTGTATTATTTATAGTAGTTGTGAGCCTTGTCCTATGTGCTTAGGGGCTATCTATTGGGCAAGACCCAAAAAGCTAATTTATGCTGCTGATAAATATGATGCAGCTGATGCTGGTTTTGATGATTCTTTTATTTATGACGAAATAAAATTACCCTACGAAAAAAGGCAGCTCAAAACTATTACTATCAAATTAGAAGGAGCTTGTAAACCTTTTGATTTATGGAAATCATTGGAGAACAAAAAAATATACTAAATTAATTGAAAAAAAATTAAGATAAAATTTGGTTTATAATAAATAAATTAATAACTTTGCAACTATAAATTTAATAAATTATGAAAGCCTTACATTTTGATATTAATAAGTATTTAGATCAGTATTATGCTACTTCTGAGGTACTAGTATCTTTCAAAGGAATGATTACGGAGAGCAAAATTGGTAGATTATTAGATGAGTTAGAATTAAACTTGAAAAAAAATGAACGTCAGCTACGCTCTTCCATTTTATTAGTTGCTAGTGAAATGTTAGATAATGTAGTGAAATATACATCTGATAAAATTTTACCCCAAGTTTTTCTAGCTATTCGTAAATTGGATACCATACAAATAATCACTGCAAATACCATTACACCAATACAAGTAGATTCTTTGAGAAATGCTGTATATGATGCTAATAGATTGAGTCAGGGAAAAGTAAAGGAAAAAGTAGAGCTTAATCAAGCCAAAGAAAAGAATAAAAAATTAGGATTAATGGATGTATATCACAAGACTAATAATCCTATTCAAATAAATTTTTATACTATTAATGATGGTAGTATTTTTGCTGAAGTAATAGCTACATTTAAGATATAAAAAAAAATTATTCATTTCTGTTTTATAATTTATTAATATCTCAGTGACCAAAGTTAATTTTGTTGTTTATACAAATTTTAATAGGTATATGAGATTTTTCAAAATAGTTACATTTCAAACAATTAATTAATAAAATCTAAGTTTATAATTCACAAAACTAATTTCATAGGTTAAAGTAGCAAATTGTTATTCCTTAACAAATTAACACAAATAAAGGCAAAAGATAAAAATTGAGTAGTTGAGCAGTACAGTTGTTGTTCGTTGCCAGTTATAAATATATTACTTTAAGCTAATAAATTTGTATCCTTGTCTAGGCATGCTTATTAATTCTAAATAAGGATCTTGTCTAATCCATTTTCTAATTTTTGTAATATAAACATCTAAGGTACGTGATTTGAAATAATCAGCGTCACCATAGAGATGCATTAATAGTTCGTTTTTAGAAGTAATTTTATTTACATTTAGAAAAAAAGTTTTTAATATTTCAAGTTCTATAGGCGATAATCGTATTTCCTCTTTTTTATTTAGTATCAATAAATTTCTATTTATATCTAATATAGAATTGCCAGCTTCGAGTTTGGTAACCTCATGCTTAGGGTATACTCTATTAAGCAAAACTTGCATACGTGCCAATAATATATCTATAGAAAATGGTTTGATGACGTAATCATCAGCACCTACTTCGTATCCTGTCAGAATATCTTCATGTTGACTTTTAGCTGTAATAAAAATAATCGGTATGGATGGATTGATAGCTCGTATTTCTTTTACTAATGTTATTCCATCTTTTTTAGGCATCATTATATCTACAAGCATTAGGTGATAAGATGGATTTTGTTTATATTTTTCTAATGCTATCTCTCCATCTTCACACCATTCTACATCATATCCTTTAGTATCTAAAAAACTTTTTAATACGTATCCAAAATGTTTGTCATCTTCTATTAATAATATTTTATATTTCATAATTCATCATAATGTATTTGTTTTGAAGTATAATACAAAAATTGTGCCTTGATCAGTTTCACTAATTACTTCTATTTTACCTTTGTGAGCTTCTATAATAGCTTGTACATAGCTTAAGCCTAGACCATATCCCTTTGTATTATAGATATTACCAGTAGGCACTCTGTAAAATTTATCAAAAATATGTTTAAGATCTTTCTTTTTTATTCCTACTCCCTTATCAGAGATTTCAACTATTATATATTTATTATTATGCCTTGTAGTTATTTTTATTTCAGGTTTGCCATTAGAATATTTACAAGCATTTTCTATTAGATTATAAAATACCTGCCTTAGATGAATTTCATCAGCATAGATTTCTGGATTTTTTATTAAAAATTCGGTAGTTACATCAGCATTATAATCTTTTAAAAATAAATGTAAATCATTTAATAAATCATTCAAAAAATCGTGTAGATTGATTTTGGATAAATTTAGTTGTATAGAGGTTTTATCTAATAAAGAAGTTTGTAAAATTTTTTCTATCAAGGTTTGCATTCTTACATTTTCTTCCTTTATTATTTCTAACATCTGTGGTAGTTGGTCGTTTGGTAGATTACTAATAGTCTCACATGCTATATTTATTGTAGCTAATGGTGTTTTTAGCTCATGAGTAACATTATTAATAAAATCAGTTTTCATTTCCGACAAGCGTTTTTGTCTGATAAGATTGTAAAGAATAAATGAAAATGACCCTAAAACACCTAATATAAGTAATAAAGAAAGTATCAAAAAATTGCTCATAGTAGACAATATATAGCTAGTTTTATTAGGAAAATATATAATAAGATATTCTGGTGGAGCAAATAAATCACTAGGATAAAGGCGAAACATCATACCTTTTTGTATCATTTCTTGTGCACTTATGGAATCATTTTCTAAAAATATTGATTGTCTACTAGGACTGTAGATACCAAAATAATATTTAATATTAATATTATTTTCTGCTAATGCACTAGCTATGAGTGAATCTAATACTTTTGCATTTGTTCTTTGTTCTACGGGTATGAAATGTTTGATATTAAAAAAATCTTCCATTACATCGCTAATTATAAAACTGCGTCGTAGAAATCTATCTACTGCTTGATATATTGAGTCTATTTTCAAGGGCAGGGTAATATTAGGCACTCTAACCCAACCGACTAAACTATCTAATTGGCTATCTATTGTTTCTTCTTTAGCAATAGGTAAATCTGATTTTTTTGATAAATCTGATATAGTTGCACTATCGGCTTGCTCTTTTTCAATATTTATTATATGTGTATCTATCTTTTGTACTAGCTCTCCATATTTATTTGTATATATTTGTATTCTAATTCGCTCTCTACTAATATTAATTACACTGTCTGACAATGTAGTGTCTAAGCCTACTTTTTCTAAAGATTTAAATAATTCCTTATTGAGAGAATCTATTGTTTGAATTACTCGAGCACCTTTGTACTTGCTAAGTTTGGTTTGTAATAAATCTGCTATTTCTTGCTTCTCGTATTGATATATAACTTTTGACATAGACTCTTGTATAGCCTTATCGAAATTAACATGTGCTGCATTTATTGTAGATGATATAAAATAATATTGTATCAATAAGATACCTATAAATGATATACCTGAAACTATAAAAATCGTTAATGTCCAACGCTTTTCTTTGTTTCTTATTTTTTGTTTTAACATTTTTTAACCTTATTTAACAAAAATTAACTTTTTATATTTAAATAATTATTTTACTTTGCATTGAGATTTTATATATATCCATTTTGGAGCCTTGATAATAAATATTTTTAGGGTTTGACGTAGCGGCTCATCATTTTTTTGATGAGTCGCTTTTTTGTTCTGTAAAATTACATATAAAGTTTGTAATAAATAAATTTTATTTAATATTCAAAAATATTCATTAATTTTACCTAACAAAAATTTATAAATGAAAATCCACTACCACTCCGACCATCTCGGCTCCGCCTCTTTCGTAACTAATGCAGAAGGTGCAGCAGTGCAGCATTTGCAGTATCTCCCCTACGGCGAACTATTCGTCTCCCAGCGAAACACTGATGAGTTTGATAGTAGGTACAAATTCACCGCCAAGGCGCTAGACAACGAGACCAGCTACACGTACTTCGGCGCGAGATACTATGATAGCAAGCTGAGTGGGTGGCTGAGCGTAGATCCTATTAGCGATAAGTATCCGAGTTTAAGTTCATATTTATATTGTGCAAATAATCCTGTTATTTTACGAGATCCTAATGGTGAATTTTTTGGTATAGATTCTTGGATATCAGGATTTATATCTGGATTTTTTAGTACAGGTAATAACAGATGGGGATCTGCATGGAATGAAGCAAATAAACGTATGATTAATGATTTTAAGATATGGGGAGGATTATTTGCAAGTGATAATAATAAAACTATAGGTGGTAGAATGTGGGAAGTTGCATCAAGATTTACTTTTCAATTACCACAAACTATTGCTGGTTTTGCAACATCACACTGTTATAATACCTTTGGATTAGGAGGTGGTGTCGAATCAGTAGATTATTTGTTTGGAGCTACTGTATTAAAAACAGGAAACTCTTGGGGTGGTGTTACAATGAGTAATTTTATTATTGGTGATAAAAACATAAAAGCTGATCCTAGTAATAAATTATTTCAGCATGAATATAGTCATTATCTTCAGCGTCAGTCATCAGGCTGGTTTTATCTATCTAAATATGGAATACCTAGCTTATTGAGTAAAAATCCACATGATTATAATCCAGTTGAACAAGATGCTAATGCACGTGCCTTGAGGTATTTTTCAACTAATATAAGTGGATTTAATAATGGGGATTTTTATTATAATCCAATTTTAAATTATAATCAATCATTACCTTTTAATAATCCAATAAATCAAGCTGCTTTAAATGGAGCAAATTTACACTTATCTTGGTATGATTATTTTATGGCACCATTTAATTTATCAATTATTGGTATTCCCATACCTGGATTAATAAGTACATTAATGTTAAACCAAAAATATTAGAATTATGAGTATAAAATTTAAAAAAATTTTAAAGATCATTACATATATGGTAGTAATACTTATATTCTTAGCAATTGATTGTATACCAAAAAATAGAGAAAACTGTCATGGTACTATATCATTCAAAAATAATTCTTCAAAAACTTTATATATAACACGTAATTATTATTATACGGATACTACAACTTTAATAATAAGTAATCCTGTTAGCAGCGATAATACAAATAAAGTATTACCATTTAGTGAAAACAAAACTGCTTTATGGTATTATGGTTGTTTTGAAGATTTACTTCAAAGCTTGAAGAAAGATACACTTTTTGTTTATGTATTTGATGCTGAAATAGTAGAAACGACACCTTGGGATACTGTACTGGCAAATAATTTAATTCTGAAACGTTATGATTTAAGTTTAGAAGATTTACAAAATATGAATTGGACAATAATTTATCCATAAAATATGAAATCACCTATATTTTATCTTTATTCCAAGTTTGATACCCGCTATAAATTCACCGCCAAAGAGCTAGACAATGAGACCAGCTACACCTACTTCGGAGCGAGATACTATGATAGTGACTTGTCAATATGGCTGAGCGTAGATCCGATGAGCGATAAGTATCCGAGCACGTCGGTGTATATGTATTGTAGTGGAAATCCAGTGATATTTATTGATCCGAATGGATTGGATGAGTGGGAGGTTAATAAAAAAGGTTTAATATGAAACTAATAATTTTATTTTTATTATGTATATGTGCGTTTACATGTAACGCTCAAAATATTGAAGGATATTGGCAATTGAACAGTCCATTATTTGCAAATTATCAAGCTGGTTATGATTTTTATGAGAATAATAAATTTTCATATACACCAGACAGATATAATGGTTTATGTAGAAACTTGGGTATAAGCGGAAAATATGAAATAAGGGGAGACTCGATTTATTTTATCGTTTTATATATTAGTGAATGTATAGGAGACTCCATAAAACGCAGTCCACCTTCAACTAATAAGAGGTCAGAAATGGAGCTTTATGGGATATCATCTGAGAAATCAGATTACCGCCCCATTCCTTCAACCAGTAATTACTGGCAGTTGAGTAACTGCAAAACTCAAAGAATAACACTTGAAAAGCCTGAAACATGGTCAGCAAGTTTTAGATATTATAAAGATAAATCAGGACAAGAAGTCATCGAAATAGACGGGGATAAATTTTATTATATTCCAGGTGCAGAAGAATTTGGAGAACAAGAAGAATAAATAGTTATATTATTGAAATTCTATGATTTAAAAAAAATTAATACTTTTACCTCAAATAGATATAATAAATACCAAAAATTAATGCAATGAAAAAAGTTTTAAAATTTTTTATAACATTTATGTTATGTATAAATAGTGTAAATGTTTTTGCCCAATATATAGAAAAGCAAATAGATTTATATCATTTGAGTTTTGAGAATAAGAACCTAACTACAATTCTTGAT
>FZPS01000164.1_pt75 | contig 97024 bp, 75 predicted proteins | sample 1817821 | NCBI WGS metagenome assembly FZPS01 (sample SAMEA104158645, study PRJEB21678) | metagenome | place: Germany | collected 2015-04-21
TCTTTCGAGATGTTTTAAGCAGCTAAACCAATTCTGGTAATTGGATCTACTTTCCTGGTTTTTGGCTCTATCATCACACATTTTCCTGTAATATTCCAGGAAAGGAGTATCCAACTTGAATTGGCTGTTAAAACCATATTCATTGTTCTGGAGTTCAATCTGTCGTTTGGCTTTGATGGCCTGGGCTGTTGCACGTGTCTGCCTGTTAACCTCCCTCTCCAATGGTGTGGTTGCTTTGGTTATGTAAAGCTTCAGAAACTCGTATGATCTTTTACCATCTCTGTAAATATCTAAATAGAGACTGATATTACCATTTGCTAATTTCTTTTCACGGAGTGTTACAGATTCTTTTCTCCCTTTCTTTGTTGCCATAATGTTACTCTTTTGTTATTTCTGTTACTTATTTTGTTTCGAGTAACAGAGTAGCAACAAATTTATAACAAATATTGGAATAACAAAAGAAACAAAGCAGATATTTCAGGAATATTTTGAACATTCCTAAAACCTTTATCCTTAAAGGATTCTTTTCTGTTATTTGGATGTTACTTTGCTGTTTCTTTCTTTGGAAAAATACGGGTTTACTTTCCGATACAAAATTTACTGAAAATATTTCCCAATATTTCATCGGTTGAAATCTGTCCTGTTATTTCACCCAGATAGAACATACATTCACGTATATCCTGTGCAAGAAAATCGTGAGTGATTCCAACATCCAATCCTTCAATTACTCTTTGTATTGCATCAAGTGCTTTTTTAAGTGCTTCATAGTGTCGAAGGTTTGTGACTATAACATCATCTTCACTAATTGAAGGTATACCAGCCTTTTCAATTAGAAGCTCCTGCAAATGATCGGTATTTTGTTGCTTCTTTGCTGAAATAAACAGTTTTTCTGCATCCAGGTCTGGAAATAATAATTGGAATTTATTTTCTTGACCTTCAGAAAGCAGATCAGCTTTGTTGAACAGAATAATAACCTGTTTATCTTTTAGTTTTGGAAGAATTGACTCTGCCAGTGTTTCGATTTTGTCAATAGGTGTAGTTGTATCAATCATCCAAAGTATGATTGAGGCCTGTTCTATTTTCTGGAATGTACGCTCTATCCCCATTGTTTCAACTACATCAGATGTTTGCCTAATTCCTGCTGTATCAATAAATCTGAACGTAACTCCATTGATATTTACGACATCTTCTATCACATCGCGCGTGGTACCATGTATATCACTTACAATCGCTTTGTCTTCGTTCAGAAGCAAGTTTAAAAGTGTTGATTTTCCTGCATTTGTTTCACCTATTATAGCTACAGGTATTCCACTCTTAATTGCATTACCAAGCTGAAATGAATTGGCTAAACTATCAATTTCTTTTTCAATTTCTAAAGTAAGATTATAAAGGTGATCTCTGTTGGCAAACTCAACATCCTCTTCTGAGAAGTCGAGTTCCAGCTCAATCAAAGATGCAAATTGAAGTAGCTTATCGCGCAAGTCTGCAAGTTTACGAGCAAAACCACCGCGCATCTGGTTCATTGCTACCCTGTGAGAGGACTTTGACTCTGATGCTATAAGGTCGGCAACAGCTTCGGCCTGACTCAAATCAAACTTCCCGTTTTGAAAGGCACGTCGAGTGAATTCTCCTGCAGTTGCTAACCGGGCGCCCTGTTCCAGAAGTAATTCAACCAATTTTTGCTGTATATATACTGAACCGTGACAGGATATCTCAACACTCTCCTCTCCTGTAAATGAATGTGGAGAATGGAAGATGGTTACAAGTACCTCATCGAGGATTTCATTATTGTATATGATTCTCCCGAAATGTACTCTGTTGGCTTTTGACTCTATTAGTTTTTTCCCTGAAGGTGATAAAAAAACCTTATCAGTCAAAGCTATGCATCCTTCACCTGAAAGACGTACAGTAGCTATTGCACCCATACCGGGAGGAGTTGATATCGCGCAAATTACATCGTTATTCATTAATTTATTACTATAAAATAAGTCAATACTTTTTACTATTTTAAAGTGAAAAATTTGCAATGAAAAAATAAAATGAATATTAAAGTAGCTTTAATACCTGAAACTGCTACCTCCTAGAAACTCTCTGAGCAGCGAAGTTGGAGGCAATTCCCTATCTGTTATATAATTAAAATAGCCAAGAAACTTCAGCAGACGATATGCTTCTGAATACTCAGGTACTGTGCGTGGTACCTGCATAAGAATAGGTTCGGCATGTCTTCTGATTGCGGCAAGTTCATATATCATAGCTGAGTTAAACATAACATCTGCATTTTCCTGGAATGGGAAAATCCATTTATCTTCTCCATGGCGAACACTATCCCACCTGGAGATTGTGGTCTGTGCAGAATAGCCACGATATCTATAATCACGCACTATACGACGAATAAGTCTGTTGTCAGATGCAGGAATCCAGTTGTGGTCGTCAAGTGAGATAGTAGTTAGAGCAGAAACGTAAATTTTAAATTTCATATCTTCTGGAATATGTTCGGTCAGCTTAGGATTTAGTCCATGTATACCTTCAATAATTAGTATACTATTATTATCCATTTTCAGAAAATTACCACGATACTCTCTCTTACCTGTAACAAAATTATAGGTTGGCAACTCAACTGTCTCGCCGCTCATAAGTTTAAGCATATGATCTTCAAACAACTCCAGATCCAGAGCATACAGTGATTCGTAATCTTTTTCTCCATTCTCATCAAGTGGAGTATTATCACGATTCACGAAATAGTCATCAAGCGAAATACCTACAGGTTTTAAAAGATTCACCATCAGTTGCACTTCAAGGCGCTTTCGGAATGTAGTTTTACCTGAAGAGGATGGACCTGATATAAATACCACTTTAACTCCATCATTAAATCTTTTTGAGATCTCTTTCGCAATATCGTTGATCTGCATTGACTGATATGCTTCTGCAACCTGAATCACCTCATATACCCGGTCTTCTCTGATTGCTCTGTTTAGATCTCCTACATTGTCGAGACGACTAATCTTTAAGAAATTAAGATGTTCACGATATACATTTAGAAGTTTCTCCTGTTTAACTTCCGGCTCCAGTTCAACCGGGTTTTGTCTGTTTGGCACCCTCAGTAGGAATCCTCCATTATGAGGCTGAATATCAAAAATTGTAATATATCCTGTTGTAGGTGTAAGACTTCCATAAAAATAGTCGATATACCCATCAAGTTTAGAATAACGTGCGTATAGCATATCGGATGTTTCAAGTAACTGGGCTTTATCATCCAAGCCCAGACTACGGAAAAGTTCAACCACTTTCTCCGTCTCTTCTTCTACTTGCTCGAATGGTAAATTTGCCTCTACTATTTCCTTCATTCTGTTACGAATAGCATTCAGCTCATGTTCACCAACAGGCATGTCAGACTCAATCTGAAAATAATATCCTTTAGAAACAGCATGTTCGAGATATGTTTTCGCATTTGGCATTATATCGTCAACGGCCTTTGCTAGAATAAAGCAAAGTGATCTTACATAGGTGCGCATGGCAGATGAGTCGGTTAAATCCACAAACTCTACTTTCTTTGGTCTGTATACCCTGTATGTGAGAGATTCCGTTTTATTGTTAACTCTAGCGTTTGTTATTAAATAGGGCGATTTGACATTAAACTCTTTAATTAAATCAACCAATGATGTACCTATTGGTATTTCTTTATGTTCGTCAGTATTCAAACAATGTACTTTAACTGTGCCTGTCATATTCTTTATTTTTAATAGAGTTACTAAATTACACTTTTTTTCGGAGATACTCCCCATTTGACTTTAATCTATTCTCAAAAAAACATATCTTTGTTAATCACATTTTATGCAAATATCATATGAACGACTGGAAAAAAAGACTCGATATTGTTTACTCAACTAACCCCGATTATCACTATAATAAAGAGGGTGAAGAGATCTCTGAAACCTTGCCTAAAGAGAAGCAATTGTTGCGCATCAGTCTGGATAAACGCAACCGAAATGGAAAATCTGTTACACTTATCACAGGCTTCTCAGGTAATGAAGAAGACTTGAAAGAGTTGGGCAAGTTGTTAAAAACTAAATGTGGTGTAGGTGGATCAGCTAAAGATGGAGAGATAATTATCCAGGGAGATCATCGTGAAAAAGTACTTGATATTTTACAGAAAGAGGGGTACATAAAATCGCGACGGATTTGAAGGAGTGAATTATGACAGATAAGTCACCATATGAATTGCAGCATCTGCATATTATTAAAGCTTCTGCGGGTTCAGGAAAAACACACAGGCTAACGGGAGAATATTTGCATCTGCTCTTTGCTCAGCCAAATAATCATAGACATATTCTGGCAGTAACTTTTACGAACAAAGCTACTGATGAGATGAAGTCGCGAATTGTTGAAGAACTTCATTTACTCTCATCAGGAAGAGACTCTGCCTATTTAAACGAGTTAATGAGAAACTTCTCATTAAAAGAGTCCACAGTCCGTTCAACTGCAAGAAGAATTCTTGAAACAATTCTGCATGACTATTCCGCATTCTCTATTAGTACAATAGATAAGTTTTTCCAACAGACAATGAGAGCTTTTACCCGCGAAATGGGACTAGCTGGTGGTTATAATATAGAAGTTGAGCACTCTTCATTGTTAATGGAGACAGTTGACCTCATGTTGTCTGAATTGGATAGACCAGAAAACAAACAACTGGCTGAGTGGCTGTTGCAGTTCATGCAGGACAGTATAGAGGAAGGTAAAAGCTGGAAGATTGATAGAGAGGTTATGGATCTCTCAGAACAACTTTTCAATGAAACATATAAATCTTTTAGCAAAGAGGAGCAAGCTGTATTACAGAATAAAGAACAGCTGTCTGAATATAAAACAATTCTGATCAGGATAATCAGGGAGTATGAAATTGAGTTGAAAAATATTGGGCTCAGAGCAGTTTCAATTATAGAAAGCTGTGATCTTTCTCCATCTAATTTTAGAGGTGCAGGCACTTCGCAGTTCTTTAAATTTGCAAAAATTGCTAATGGTGAGATTCCTGATTTGACAAAAACATTCTTGGAATTCCTAGATAACCCAGAGAGTTGGTATACTAAGACAACTCCAAAAGACATAATTCTAAAAATTGAGAATGCTTACAATTCAGGCCTGAATGAGTGTGTAAGGCAAGTTATAAAGATGTATGAAAATAATACTTTCTACCTTACTGCAAAATGTATTCTGCAAAACTATTTTACCTTAGGAATTCTGAATGATATTAAAAACAGACTACGTAAGCTTCAACAGGAAAATAATACTCTGCTGCTTTCTGATACTACCGAGCTTTTGAATGATATAATATCGGGTACCGATTCTCCCTTTATTTATGAAAAGACCGGGACGAGGATCACGAACTATATGATTGATGAGTTTCAGGACACTTCCAGAATGCAGTGGACTAATTTTAAGCCACTTGTTGATGAAAGTTTATCATCTGGAAACTTCAACCTGATTGTTGGTGATGTAAAGCAGAGTATCTATCGATTTAGGAACTCAGACTGGCGTTTACTGGAGGAGCAGGTAGAAAAGGATTTCTCGAGTGATTATATCAGGAAACATGTACTGGATACTAACTGGCGGAGTGATGCTGCGATTGTAGAGTTTAACAACTTCTTCTTCAACAAAGCTCCATATATATTGCAGGATTATTACAATGAATCAAATTCCATTGATGAAGAAGGCTGGTCAAATCAGATTTCAAGTGCCTATACCGATGTTCATCAACATTTGCCGGAAAAGATAAAGGATAGTAGTGGACATGTAAAAATCACTTTCCTAAAAGATGATAAAGATAGTGATTGGGAATCCGAAGCTCTTGAGCGACTGCCATATGAAATAGAGTCTCTTCAGGATCAAGGCTTTTCACTTAAAGATATAGCTGTGGTTGTTCGTTCAAACAAAGAAGCTGTTCAGGTAGCCGAGAAACTACTAAAATATAAAGAGGATAACCCTGACTCTCGTTACAGATATGATATAATTTCAAACGAAGCATTACTTTTAGGTAGTGCTCAAAGTATCAAATCAGCTGTAGCACTTATGTATCACTTCCGTAACCCCAGCGACGAATTATACAAAATGAGTGCTGTATACGAGTTTTTCAGATACATGTATAAGTACTCACCTGCTGAAGCTATAAAAGCTTATCGGGAAGAGACTAAAGGAGAGTTTCCTGAAGAATACAGAAATAAAATAGCTGAGCTCTCATCAATGCCTTTTTATGATATGATCGAGAGTTATTTCTCTTTGTTTACTAGTGAAACAGATGAAAATGAAAATGCATATATTCAGGCATTTCTTGACATAGCACTAAAGTTTAGTGAAGACAAGTCTGCTGATCTTAATGCTTTTCTTGATTGGTGGGAAGAAAAAGGTTGCAATAAAGCTTTATATTCTCCTGAAGGGCAAGATGCTATCAGACTTATAACTATTCACAAGTCAAAAGGACTTGGATTTGGTGCTGTTATTATGCCTTTCGTTAATTGGGAATTAGACCATACAAGAAACAACGATATTATATGGTGCAAACCTGAGGTTTCTCCATTTAACTTTATCGGGGTGGTTCCATTGAAGTATAATAAGAAATTGTCTGACACAATTTTCAGAAGAGATTATCTTGAGGAAAAGATGTTTACATATATCGATAATTTGAATCTTCTGTATGTTGCTTTTACGAGAGCAAAGCACCGACTTATTCTCTTTGCTCCATATAAAGATAAGATTGAAAAACTGAGTAATGTATCTCATTTATTACGTGAAACAATTATCAGCAGTAATCTTTCTGAGATAAACAAATGTGAAGGCAATACTGAATCAGTATTTGAATTAGGTACTCCGGAAAAGATCAAAGATGTTAAATCAGAAATAGAAGTTCAAACTTATAAAACAGGTAGATGGCACTCTATTCCATTTAATGACAGACTTAAACTAAGGCTCAACTCCATTGGATTTTTTAGTGATGATGGCAGTAGAGATTACGGAACACTTATGCATAAGATAGTAAGTGACATCAAAACTATCTCCGATATTCCACAAGCTGTTCAAAAGAAACTGTTTGAAGGAGAAATCAACGAAAGTGAGATGGAAAAAATCACAAACGATCTAACTGATTATCTATCTGTTCCACTTGTCTCAGATTGGTATAGCGGAAAATATGATGTATTGAATGAGGCTCAGATTCTACATCCGCAAAAAGGATTCAGTCGCCCTGACAGAGTAATGATTTCTCAGGATGAGGTTATAATAGTTGATTATAAGTTTGGAGAATCTGAGGAGAGTAAATACAAACGCCAGGTTCAGAGATACGTAAAATCAATAGAAGAAATGGGATATCTCAATGTAAAAGGATATGTTTTCTATGTGAAAACAGGAAAAATTGTAGATGTAGGATAAGCCAGTCCAGATAATCAACGGCTAATTCTTAGCTTAACTAGTCTACCATCCATTGCAGAAACATAAAGTTCTCTATTATCAGTTGGCAAAATCATATTAATCAAGCCATTTGATATTCTATACTTCCAAAGAAATTTACCATCAGAAGCTGCAAATGCATAAATATTACCTTTGTCAGTTGGTGCATACACTACCCCATCCTTCTCAACCAGTGCAGTGGGTGCAAGTTCATATCCCATATTCTCACCTGATGAAACCCATTTGATTCTTCTTTCAGGTAAAGTAGCATCAATAGCTATAATATTCCCATCCATCGTTTTAGCATAAACAGTAGCTCCATCTTCTGAAACACCAATAGACTCCCTGACTCTATTATCAGGGTCATTATAACGCCATATTACCTCTCCGGTTTTCTCGTCAAGCACAGTCATAAATCTGTCTGGTGAAGCCAGGTAAACTCTTCCATTTGTTATAACAGGATATACTTGTGCAGGTGATAGCATCCTGTTTGTATGACCATTATTCCAAATCCATTTTGGTTTACCATTTTCAACATTCAGTGCATAAAATTCATTACCCCAACTACCAAAGAACAATATACCATCATTTACAGCTGGTCTTGTCACTACAAAATTTTTAACACTGTCAAATTCCCAAACTTTCTCTCCTGAGAACACATTCCATGCTCTGCAATAGCCATCACCACCTGATAGTATTACTTTATCATCAGTACAAACCGGTGAAGAGACTACAGCTTTATTATTTTTCAGCTTAAATATCTCTTTACCATTATCTTTATTTATTCCATATAAATAAGTATCAGAAGATGCACACCAGACCAGATCATTATATACGTAAGGCGTTGAATAAATTTTACCTTCGGTTTTATAACTCCATAACTCTGAACCGTCAGAAGCATTCACTGCTTTTATCTCACCTTTTGTATTTGTATAATAGAGTACATTGTTTTTAAATGCCATTCCACTACCCATATCACTTTCTTCTTGTATACTCCATACTTCAGAAGCATATGGATGGTTTGTATTAATTGTATAATCTGGTCGTGGAGGGTTATCAACCCAATTAGGCTTTTGAGATAAAGAATATGCAAGCCATGGTGTATTTGTTTCTTTCGTAACAATACGTTCTTGAAAGTAAATAGAATCAGAGTCAACTGTTATTATATTATACCCTCCATACTCTTTACCTGCACGCAGGTTAGATCTGCACATCGCCGCATTTACTCCTTCAAAATTCATAGCTCTATTAGTATGACCATGGCCACAGAGCATTAATTTAACATTATATGGTCTAAGTGCATCCATTACTTCAAACCAATTATTTAAGCCCTCATCCATAGGATAATGGTTAATATAAATAATCGGCGTTTCCTTGCTGGTATTCTCCAGTTCATCAAAAAACCATGTAAGGTTTTCTCTGGGTATCTGTCCCGGACTCATTCTCATATTCGGACCCGATGCTAATCCAATGAATTTGTACCCCTTATACTCAAATCCGAATGTCTCATTACCGAAGACTCTTAAAAAATCGTTTGTCCCGCTTTCAGACCAATTAGCATCGTGATTTCCTGGAATTGAATAATATGGAACTTTCAAATTATCAAGAATATCTTTTGCTCTCTTTAGCTCTTCAAATGAACCAAATTCAGTAACATCTCCCGAGACAATTACAAATGATATCTCAGATATTGAATTTATATCCTCAACCGTCCGTATAAGATCTTCGTTATTATCCAAACTACCTATATGTGTATCAGTTACCAGTGCAAATTTAAAAGTAGTTGTCGAAGCTGCTAAAACGACAATACTTACATTCAGAAGAAAAAGTACAATATATATTTTTCTATATGATATCATAGAAGTCTGATTTTTGGTATAAATCACTATTTTTTAAAATACTCACTAAAGAAGAGCATTTGATATTTTATCGCATTGTTCCAATATTCCCAGGTATGACCACCAGGACGAGTTATATAGTCATGTGGGATATTTCTATATTGCAACTCTTTGTGTAATCGCTCATTTACTTCGTAAAAGAAATCATTTGTCCCGCAATCTATAATAATCTTCAGTCTATTTGGAGTTAACAGATGCAATAAACCCATTACTGTATATTCCTTCCAGTAGTCAGGATTTTCAGACTGTTTGCCTATATAATTTGACATGTCCCAATTATTGGGAAAAGGACGTATATCAACTCCCCCACTCATACTACCGCAAGCACCAAACAGATCCTGATTCCTGAAAGCTAAGTATAAACCTCCATGACCTCCCATACTTAGACCAGTTATTGCACGCCCTTCCCTTGAAGAGATTGTGTTATAATTTTCATCTATCCAGTTAACAAGCTCTTTTACAACAAAGGTTTCATATTGATACTTTTCATCTATTGGGCTATCCCAGTACCAGCTATTAAATCCTCCATCGGGACATACAATAATTATATCATGAAGATCTGATAGCTCTTTAACTGAAGGTACTTTTTTTATCCATGCATCATATCTGTCACTATAACCGTGTAAAAGATAGAGGACCGGCAGATCTTGCTGTCTGTTGTATGAGTCAGGTTTAACTACAACACTCTTTATGTTTTTGTTCATTGATGCACTAAATACATTTACTGTATCAACTGTAGAAGCATATGTTGAATATAGATAGAAAAAGCTGGATATAAAACCAATTAGAAAGTATTTCATTTTAATATTTATAAGTTTAACTCTATATAGTTGTTCGTTCCAATTAATTAGATAATTTCAAAGGTAATATTTAGTAAGAATATAAAAAAGAATTTTATAATAATCATACAATGTTAAAGAGACTCTTTCCAGTCAACAAATACAAATGTACTGATGTTTATCGATATATAACCGAAGGTTCAGTTATGAATCTTCTTTAATATAGAACAATGATGGATATTCAAAGAAAAATAGATGATGACAAAGGCAGATTTTTTATTGAGAAAGATGGCAGACAGATTGCCGAACTAGATTTTAAAATTGAAGACAATATACTTGATGCATATCATACAGGTGTACGTCCCGAACTTGAAGGACAGGGTATAGCGGGCAGATTGTTCAACGAAATGGTTGACTATGCACGCGAAAAGGGGTATAAGGTAAATCCATCATGTCCCTATATTCTTGCTAAATTTCGCAAAAGCCCTGATGAGTACAGAGATTTATGGTCGAGCTAAATAAAATAAATCCGTCAACACATTAATCCAATTTTAAATGATTAATCGTACTGACGGATTTAGCCGCATATGTATTCTGCGAAATATAACCTAAAACGCTTAATTCTTTTTCTTGATACCACAGCCAATTGCAACTGTAGAAGCTGGATCAGGATTATTCCCGGCAAGTAATGCTTTTACAGCATTTGCTGCGAAAGCTTCTTCTACCGCTGAAGCATCTTTGTAGTTGTCATCAACTGTTCCGGTATAAGCAACGGTAAAGCTGCCTCCCTCATTTTTAAGAAGAAAGATTTCCGGTGTGCGTGTGGCACCATATGCTTGATAAACCTCCTGAGTTTCATCTTTCAGGTATGGAAATGGATAATTCTTCTCTGCTGCCCTCTCTTTCATCTTCTCAATTGAATCTTCCGGCTGCTGTACTGCATCATTGGGATTGATAAATACAACAGGATACCCCTGTGGTGCAAACTCATGATGTAGTGCAATCATACGATCTTCATAAGCTTGAACATAAGGACAAGGGTTGCAAGAAAATATTACCATAACCCCTTTTTCATTTGCATAGTCTGATAACGAAACAGTTGTTCCATCAACATTTTTTAAAGAGAAGTCGGGCGCCTGAGAACCTACTGGAATGGGCTGGGCAATCAATGAAAAATAAATCATTGAAAGCAGAGCAAGAACAAGTAACTTTCTTTTCATAACTGCTTATTTAAAATGTTAGTTTGACAATAATGGTTTTATAATCTTATCCAATTCTGAAAATGTAAATTCCTTTGCATAAAACTCTCGGAATCCATTTCCATAAATAAGGGTTGCAGGTATTGCACCTGTCCATTTTTCATCCACAAGTGGAATCCAACGGTTAGATTGCGGGTCATCCAATAAAAGCACTTTATTTTTCATATCGTATTTTCTCATGAATGGAATAACTCTGGTATCCAGATCGTCAGACATATCTAAGCTAACCATAACTATTTTCAGATTTTCACCCTCATATTTATCTCTTAATTGCTCAAAATATGGAATTTCTCTAACACACGGACCACACCATGTAGCCCAAAAATTAACAACATAAATTGTATCATTATCTATCTCAAGAAAAGGCTGAAGCTGTTTAAAATCAACAACCATAATATCAGAATCAACCATTGATTCTGAATTTGCTCTGGGCACTGTATCTTTTAGGGTGAACGTTGATATTAAGAATGAAATTAGTATAAGCAAAATAGACTTCATCCCATTTATATTAATGAATTACACTGTGATTATAATCGGTGAACAAACGATACTAAGCAGTTGTTCATTGTAATCGACTGTATATCTGTTAAATATCAAATATAAAAGTTAACTGCAAGATAAAAAAAAGGGTGTAGAAAAACTTCTACACCCTTAAAACAATACTTAAATTTAACTTTAATGATTCATTTTTATTCCTATTTAAAAAGAGAATCCGGATCTAGATTATCATGCTCAATGTCAAGGAAGTATTTATATGTTTTCACCTGTAATTCACTACATGCATCATAATCACATACAATTATACCTTTTTCATGTAATTGCAGAGCACTGATTGTCCACATTTGAGTAACAGGACCTTCAACTGCATGATACAATGCTCTTGCTTTATGAATACCATTTACAAGAATCAGAACTTCCTTAGCATCAAGTACAGTACCTACTCCTACAGTAAGTGCAGTTTTAGGAACTTTATTAACATCGTTATCGAAGAATCTTGAATTTGCTATAACTGTATCAGTGGTAAGTGTTTTCACCCTTGTGCGTGAGCTCAGTGAAGAGCCTGGTTCATTAAAAGCAATATGACCGTCAGGACCTATACCTCCTAAAAACAGATCAATACCTCCTGCATCTTTGATAGCTTTCTCATAAGCAGCACATTCTGCTTCAGGATCCTTAGCCATACCATCTAAAATATGAACATTTTCCTTCTTAATATCGATATGATTAAAGAAGTTATCCCACATAAAAGTATGATAGCTTTGTGGGTGATCTGCTTCCAGACCGATATATTCATCCATATTAAATGTTACAACATTCTCAAAAGATACTACGCCTCTTTCATAAAGCTTAATAAGAGCTTTGTATGTATTAAGAGGAGAAGAACCTGTAGGTAAACCTAATACAAAAGGATTTTCAGCTGTTGGTTCTGCACTATTAATTTTTGCTGCAATGTAGTTTGCAGCCCATTGTGCCATTTGATTGGCATCAGGTTGAATAATAAGTCTCATAACTTGTATATGTAATTATTTATTTTGAATTATCACTGTTTAATTTCTTAGCCATCATCATTCCCAGATTATTAGCTTTTTCATAAACCTCATCCAGCATACCCTGCTTTATAACTACAGGAGATGCAACCACTTCAAAATTCATCTCTTCGGCAAATGATTTCAGCAATCTTTCAGATGCATCAGACCATGAGAATCCACCAAAATAACCAAAATATCTATTTTTCAGGTTCCTGTTTTGCAAAGATGTTACAACACTTTCCACGGCAGGATAAAGCTTATTGTTATATGTAGGTGATCCAATTATCAGACCTTTATATTTAAATACATCCCTGATGATATCTGACTCATGACTCTTAGAAACATTGTGTATAACGATATCCTTAACACCATTTTGTGATGCTGAAACCGCAATTGTATCAGCTAACTCTGCGGTATTTCCATACATACTACCATAAACTATAACCAGTCCGCTATCAGCATCATACTTGCTTAGCTTATCATATAAACTGATTACTTCATTAATTCTTCCGTTTTTGGTCCACACCGGTCCATGTGTTGAACAAATCATATCTATTTCAACACCAGAGAGTTTTTTTAGTGCTGTCTGTACAGGAGATCCAAATTTTCCAACTATGTTAGAGTAATACCTTATCATCTCATCCCAATACTTTTCTATACGAGTCTGACTATCCAGTACTCCACCATCAATAGCCCCGAATGTACCAAATGCATCACCACTGAATAGAGTGTTCATTTCCTGTAGGTATGTCATCATTGTCTCCGGCCAATGCACCATTGGTGTAAGATAAAACTTTAGATTATATTTACCCAGATTAAGAGTATCAAGATCAAGAATCTCAACCAGGTTATTTGTAACTCCATAATACCCTTTAAGCATCTCTATCGTACGTTTATTTCCAACAATGCTGATATCAGGGTATTTATTTACTAATAATCCTATAGATCCTGAGTGGTCCGGTTCCATATGATTTACAACAAGATAATCTATTGGTCTGTCGCCAAGCAGTGATGTAATCTTCCTGAAGAATACATCAGAGTAGCAAATGTCAACTGTATCTATCAATGCTACTTTTTCGTCAACAATCAAATAAGAATTATAGGAGACTCCATTTGGCAAAGGCCATAAACTTTCAAAAAGATGTTTGGTGCGGTCGTTCACACCAACATAAAAGATATCCTTCTCAATTTCAAGCGGTTTACACATATAGTTCAGTGGTCCTAATACTGTTTATGATATATATTTTATTTCTTTTTTGTTTTCTGTTTTGGTTTAAACATTTGTGATTGTTTAGGTGTATCAGCAACTACTGCAGGCTTCCTCACAGCATTTATGATAAGCCATAAGCCCCAAATAATAAAGGGGATACTAAGCCATTGACCTAAATTCAAGCCTGTACTCTCTATCATTGAATACTCTTCTTCTACCTGGACATTCTTTACAAACTCAACAAAGAATCTGAACAGGAAAATTACAAAAATCCCAACTCCTGTTATTAGACCCTTTCTATCTTTTGCATTTGTGTTATAATAGAGATACATAGTAATACCAAAAACAACCAGATATGCCAGTGCTTCATATATCTGAGTCGGGTGTGAAGGCTCAGTATAAATAGGCTCCGCACCGTTCATCCATGGATAAAGGTTATCTACAAAACGGAAACCCCATGGGCGGTCGGTAGGCCCACCATAAATCTCATGATTCATAAGATTACCCAATCGAATCATCGCTGAAGTGAAGCCTGTTGGGACCATAACCCTGTCGAAAGTCCACAACATACTCTGTTTGGTTACCTTACGTGAATAGAGCCAAACGGCAATTATAATTCCAATCACTCCACCATGACTTGCAAGTCCTCCTTCCCATACCTTCAGAATTTCTAATGGATTAGAAAGATAGTATCCGGGTTCATAAAAGAGACAATGACCAAGTCGGGCACCCACAATGATACCTACAATCATATATACAAAAAGTGAATCGAACCACTTTTCGGGAAGATCCTCCTTCTTGAAAATTTTCTGTACAATATATACTGCTACCAGCAGACCAACAACCCATAAAAGGCCATACCATCGTATTTCGCGACCAAACAGATTAAAAAGTGTGGGGTCGACATTCCAGGTTACAGAAAGTAATATGTCCATTAGAATACATTTTTTTACAAAGATAATGAAATTTATTTCTTTGACAGTTAATAATAACTCAGACCGTCAAGGTAAGTAAAACCAAAACGGCAATATTTAATGAGGGAATCAAAATATTTAGCCTGTAACCGTAAAAGATATATTATTTCAGACTAAAGAACTTATACTAATTTCTTAATCCACATCTCTTTTTCACCCGGCAGTAAATCTACAACCGGTATTTCAATCATAGTATATGCACCTGGTGACTGCCTTAGTGTTGCTCGTGCTGCACTAACCAATACCTGGGCTGTAAGAGCAGGATTGTTAATCCTCATATCAAATTTAAATTGTTGATTCTGCGTTTCTCCCGACGCCCCTTTTCTTTCCATAAGTACACCATGCCCCATATCCTTAAGAGCTTCAACATCATCCACCTGGAAAACATGAGTCTCATCATGAGCGAAGTAATCATCAGCTTTTATCGACTGGGAAACTTCCTGGAAATTATATCCATCTTCAAGTTCGATATAAACCATTCTTCTGTGAACACCTGTTCCTGTAGGAATAGTCATGGAGAGAGCAGCCTTAACACCATCGATAGCTTTCACGGCAACTGTATGCCCCATACTCATTCCGGGACCAAAATTGGTATATGTGATACCTTTTGGAGCCATAGCCTCCATAAGTGTACGAATAACAGAATCACTTCCCGGATCCCAGCCTGCTGAAATAATTGAAACGGCACCATTTTTAACCGCATACTCATTCAAAGAGTTGCGCAATTCTAATATCTTACTGTGAATATCAAAGCTATCTACTGTATTAATACCGGCTGATAAGCACTCTATGGCATATTTTTCAACATTTCTTGTAGGAGTACAAAGTATTGCAACATCTACATTATGCAGATCATTTATTGATGTAACAACTTTATAATTCTGTAGCTCAGGGGAAACAGAAGAAGAACTTCTTCTAACAACTCCTGCAATTTCAAAATCAGGGCTACTTTCTAACGTTTCTAATGTGTATTTGCCGATATTTCCATATCCAACAACTGCTGCTCTAATTAATTTTTGCATATATCTTAATATTTATTTATTACAAAAATAAGAAAAATGAGTAGTTATTCTCATCAATTACCACACATTTTAATTCTCACTAATTTCATCCAATTCATTTTCTTCTTCATCCTCCCATACTTTTTCGATCTTCTGAGGACCTTGATGACGTAAAGCTACTGCAATGACAAGTCCACTCAGAGTTCCTGCCAGATGACCTTCCCATGAAATTGATGAATCTACCAGTTCGGCAATTGGAAAAATGCTCCATACAGTACTGCCATAAACAAATGCTACAATGAGAGAAACAGCTATCAACTGAATTGATTTTCTGAAAACACCACTAAAAAAGAGAAAAAACATTATTGAAAATACTATTCCACTGGCTCCTACATGATAATAACCTCTTCCAATTATCCAGGTCAGTATACCACTTAAGAACCACAGATATGCAAAAGTTGAGAATGCTATCTTACTATAAAAATAGAAGAGAAACTGGATTAGGATCAATAGAGGTAATGTATTAGAAGCTATGTGTGAAACAGAAGAGTGAATAAATGGTGAAAAAACAATCCCTCTTAACCCTTTAATTTCTCTGGGTAAAATTCCAAATTGTGAAAAATCCGATCCAAAAAGACCTGCAGCGTTCATTGCAAATGAAATCCACAACAGCGAAACAAAAACAATAGATGGCAATAGCGCCAGCCATACTCTTTTCTTCTCGAAACTATCTATTTTATTTTCTATCACTCTTTTCAATTTACAGCTTCCACAAATTTATAAAACATATTTAGAATTTAGAGTCATTAATGTTTGAAGGCTATTTTTATCTCTTTTTTTGCTTGCCCGATAATTACATTTTAATTATCTTTCGCAATAATTAGTCGGCACAAGGGCAAAATATTAAAATCACCTAAAGATGAGTTATCTTAAATTTAACAAGGATCTAATGATCAATCTCGAATATTCTTTATACCGCAATGTATTAAGAACAAACAGAAGAGGGGCTTATCAAAACACTTCAATTTCAGGATGTAATACTACAAAATACCAGGGTTTGCTTGTTATGCCTGTTCCATTTCTTGATAATGAAAATCATCTTATTTTGTCTTCAGTAGATGAAACAGTAATACAACACGGTGCTGAGTTCAATCTTGGTATTCACAGATATGCAGGTGATAATTATAATCCAAAAGGTCATAAATATATACGTGAATTCAATTGTGACAGCGTTCCAAAAACTATTTACCGTATAGGTGGTGTTATACTATCAAAGGAAATTATGTTTTCATCTAAGGAAAACAGACTTATGATCAGATACACACTATTAGATGCTCATTCGCCTACTAAAATACGATTTAAACCATTTTTAGCATTCAGGAAAGCCTCACAACTGACTCGGGAAAATGATCAGGTTGACAAGTCATACCGTATGGTTGAGAATGGGATAAGTACATGTATGTACTTCGGTTATCCCGAGCTTTTTATGCAGTTCAATAAGGAACCTGAATTTGTTTACCACCCCGATTGGTATCGTGATATTGAATACCTCCAGGATCTGCAAAATGGTGATACATACCAGGAAGATCTTTATGTTCCCGGTTACTTCGAGATGTCAATTAAAAAAGGGGAGGAGATAATATTCTCTGCAGGAGACATTTTGGTTGATACCACCACTCTTTCAAATGAGTTCAACTTTGAGATGCAGAAACGTACACCCAGATCAAGTTTTTACAACTGCCTAAAAAACTCCAGTCATCAATTTTATTACATACCCAATAAAGACGAATATTATCTTCTTGCAGGATATCCATGGTTCAAAGTAAGAGCCCGCGACCAGTTTATTTCACTACCAGGTTGCACTCTCTCTGTTGGTAGGCCCAATGATTATGAAAATATAATGGATACCGCAATACCTCATTTGAGGGATTTCATGAATGATAAACCATATAAAAGCTATATCAAACAGCTGGATGACCCTGACCTCCTACTTTGGGTTGTTTGGGCCCTTCAGCAGTTTTACTTTGAAAATAAGAACCAGTTCATTAAAAAGTACTCTGAATTCTTATTTGAGATAATTGAATACATCCTCTCAAATAGGCACCCTAACCTGGTATTTCATGAAAGTGATTCATTACTGACAACATATGGGCGTGAAGTTGCAGTTAGCTGGATGAATGCTATGATTGACGGACGTCCTGCTATCCCAAGATCAGGATATCTGGTAGAGTTCAACTCTCTTTGGTATAATGCTCTGAAGTTCACAGAAGAGATTGCCAATGAAACAGGGAACCATGAAAAAGCTGCATTACTGGCAGAGAAAAGCAGTCTGGCAGGCAAATCATTCATTAAAACATTCATGAATGACGCAGGGTATCTATACGACTATGTAGATGGTTATTACAAAGATCCAAATGTACGTCCAAACATGATCTTTGCGGTTTCTCTTCCCTATTCACCACTTGAAAAAAGACAGAAGAAATCAGTTCTGGATTTTGTTACTAAAGAGCTGTTAACAAGCTGCGGTCTGCGTACTCTTACTCCTAAAAGTGATAAATTCCGACCACACTACAGTGGCAGTGAAAATGAAAAGAAATTTGCTTATTTCAATGGAATGGCTTTTCCATGGTTGTTAGGCCATTATATTGAAGGTTATATAAACGTATTCCAAATGGGTGGTTTGTCTTTGGCTGACAGAATCATGGTTGGTATTGAGAACGAGATACAAAACGACTGTATTGGCTCTATCTCCGAATTTTATGATTCAAACCCTCCATTTATAGCTCATGGGGGATATTCTTTTGCAATGAGCATTGGGGAGCTATTAAGAGCTCAGAAGATAATAAACTCATACAAATAACATAACCAGGGTGTAATTTTAGATTATATCATATTCAGGTATGCAGCGAACATGAAAAAGTAAAAAACTAAAACAGGACAGATGAAAGCATTGATGTTTGGATGGGAGTTCCCTCCACATATACTCGGAGGATTAGGTACAGCAAGTTATGGATTAACTAAAGGTATGTCGCAACAAGAAGATTTAGAAACCATATTTGTTATTCCTAAACCCTGGGGTGATGAAGATCAGAGTTTCATGAAAATCATCGGCGCCAACAATACACCTGTTGTGTGGAAGAATGTATCAAATGATACTGTAAAATCAAGACTCGAAAAGTTCATGAATCCTGAGGAGTATTATAAACTGAGGGATAACATTTATGCCGACTTCAGCTACATGCATACTAATGATCTGGGATGTATTGAGTTTTCAGGCCGTTATCCAAACAATATTCTTGAGGAAACAAATAACTACTCCATAGTTGCAGGTGTAATTGCACGTACTTATGATTTTGATGTAATTCATGCTCACGACTGGTTAACCTACCCTGCCGGCTTGCATGCAAAGAGTGTTACGGGAAAACCAATGGTAATACATGTTCATGCAACTGAATTCGACAGAAGTCGCGGAAAACCCAACCCCATTGTGTATGGAATAGAGAAAGATGGTATGGATAATTGTGACCACATTATTTGTGTAAGTAACTTAACAAGGAAAACAGTAATCGAAAACTACCATCAGCCATACTGGAAAGTCACAACTGTTCATAATGCAGTAGATCCTTTAAGTCCCGAGATCGATGCAATTAAAAGAATATCAGGAGTTCCTGAGAAGGTAGTTACATTCCTCGGAAGGATTACAATGCAAAAAGGTCCCGAGTTTTTTGTAGATGCTGCAACGCAGGTAATTCGCAAAACCGACCATATACGTTTTGTTATGGCAGGAAGCGGTGACATGATGGATCAAATGATACGTCTGGTAGCTGACAGAGGTATTGCTCATAAATTCCACTTTACAGGTTTCCTGCGTGGTAAACAGGTTTATGAAATGCTTAAGTCAAGTGACGTATATGTAATGCCCTCTGTATCTGAGCCATTTGGTATTTCACCTCTTGAAGCTATGCAATGCGGTGTTCCAAGTATAATATCCTACCAGTCGGGCTGTTCCGAGATTCTGCATAATGTAATCAAAACAGACTACTGGGATGTGGATGCAATGGCTGATGCTATTTATTCAATTTGTACATACCCTGCTATGGCCGAACACCTTAAGATTGAAGGCAAAAAAGAGGTTGACAATATAAAATGGGAGGATGCAGGACTAAAAGTTCGTGCCATATACGATATGCTGGTTTGAATTATAAATTATATAATGAAACCAATAATCAAAGAAATCAATTTATAACCATATAAGAATCATGAAGTCGATTTGCTTTTATTTCCAGATACACCAGCCGTTCAGGCTAAAAAGATATCGTTTCTTTAATATAGGAAACGATCACTACTATTTTGATGATTATTCTAATGAAGATATAATGCAACAGATTGCGGCAAGATCCTATATACCGGCCAACAGGATGTTGCTAGATCTGATAAATCAATACAAAGGAAAGTTTAAAGTTGCATTTTCTATTTCAGGAGTAGCTCTGGATCAAATGGAAGTCTATGCTCCGGAAGTAATTGAAGGTTTACGAGAACTAAGCAAAACCGGAGATGTTGAGTTTCTTACAGAAACATATGCCCATTCACTATCGAGTCTTTTTGATCCTGAAGAGTTTCAAAATCAGGTTAAACAACATTCTGAAAGAATTGAAATGCTTTTCGATCAGAAGCCTACAGTATTGCGAAATACAGAGTTGATCTATTCTGATGAAATTGCTGATATGGTTTATAAAATGGGATATAAGAAAATGATTACCGAAGGAGCCAAACATGTCCTTGGGTGGAAAAGTCCCAATTATGTATATCAATCGGCTTCACAGCCTCAACTAAAATTACTGCTAAAAAACAGCAAATTTAGTGACGATATAGCATATAAATTCTCCGATTACAGTTGGAACGAGTACCCCCTGACAGCAGAAAAATTCATGTCATGGATAGCTTCAACTCCTCCGGAAGAGAAAGTTTTCAATCTCTTTATGAATTATGAGGTATTAGGTAATCTGCAACCCTCTCACTCCGGAATATTTGAATTCATGAAAGCGCTACCCCGATTTGCTTTTGAAAAAGGAATTGGTTTCTCTACTCCAAGTGAAATTATGGATTCTCATAAGCCAATTGGAGCAATTCAGGTTCCCGAGACAATCTCATGGTCTGACGAGGAGCGTGATGTTAGTGCATGGTTGGGTAACCGACTTCAGAAGAGTGCTTTAAAGTCGCTTTATGAGATTGGCGAAAGGGTAAGACTTTGCACTGTTCGTCAGTTAAAACAGGACTGGATATACCTGCAATCGAGTGATCATTTTTATTACATGTCAACGAAGCATTTTGGAATCGGCAATAGTAATTTTAGTCCCTATATGTCCCCCTATGATGCATTCAATAATTACATGAACGTTTTAAGTGATTTTATAGGTAGGATTAAAGCCCAATATCCTGATACTGTCGATAATGAGGAGTTGAATGCTTTACTTACAACAATTCATAATCAGGACATGGAAATAAAGAGACTTGAACAAGAACTTAAGAAAGTTATTGGAACTAATGAAGAATTATTAGTTGAAAAACTTTCAAGAAAAAAAGCTGATAAAATATAGGTATTTGAAGAGATGTTTTTCGAATAAACTTTTTACATATATAAAAAAGGAGCTTATTCAGCTCCTTTTTTATATATGAATATTTTGATAATCTAGCTACTTGGCAAAACTTACTGCCCTGGTTTCACGTATCACAGTAATTTTAACCTGTCCCGGATAGGTCATTTCAGTCTGTATCTTACGTGCTATTTCATCAGAAAGCTTTTCTGTATCCTGATCATCTATCTTATCAGCACCAACAATTACGCGCAACTCTCTACCTGCCTGAATTGCATATGTTTTAACAACTCCCGGGTAGGAAAGAGCAAGAGTTTCAAGATCATTAAGTCTTTTAATATAGGCTTCCACTATCTCGCGACGAGCACCAGGTCTTGCTCCTGAAATAGCATCACACACCTGAACTATTGGAGCAAGCAAAGTGGTCATCTCAACTTCATCATGGTGAGCTCCAATAGCATTGCAAATATCAGGTTTCTCTTTATATTTCTCTGCAAGCTTCATACCCAAAACTGCATGTGACAATTCCGGCTCATCATCAGGCACCTTGCCTATATCATGAAGAAGTCCTGCACGTTTTGCTTTTTTGGGATTGAGACCAAGTTCAGAAGCCATGATAGCACAAAGGTTAGCTGTCTCACGAGAGTGTTGCAGCAAATTCTGACCATATGAAGATCTATACTTCATTTTTCCTACAATTCTGATCAACTCCGGATGTAACCCATGAATTCCTAAATCAATAACAGTACGTTTTCCTGTTTCAACTATCTCATCTTCAATCTGCTTCTTTACTTTAGATACAACCTCTTCAATACGAGCCGGGTGAATTCTGCCGTCTGCTACCAGTTGGTGAAGAGAAAGGCGTGCAATTTCTCGTCTTACAGGATCGAATCCTGAAATTACAATTGCCTCCGGAGTATCATCTACAACAATTTCCACTCCTGTAGCTGCTTCCAGAGCTCTTATATTACGACCCTCACGTCCAATAATTCTTCCTTTAATTTCGTCAGAATCAATATGGAAAACTGTAATAGCATTCTCGATTGATGTTTCAGTTGCAACACGCTGAATCGATTGGATCACAATCTTTTTAGCCTCCTTATTAGCTGTCATCTTGGCCTCTTCCATGATTTCACTAATATAGGATTGTGCATCACCTTTTGCCTCCTCTTTCAGAGACTCTACCAGTCTCTCTTTAGCCTCTTCGGCTGATAGGCCAGAAATTGACTCCAGTTTTTCAACCGATTGTCTGTGTAGACGTTCAAGTTCTGCACTTTTCTTATCGAGGAATTCCTGCTGATTAGCCAGAGTAACTTTAAGCTCTTCTGTTTCACTATTTTTTTTATTAAGTTCCTCCTGTCTTTGGTTGAGAGTCATTTCACGCTGTTTCAGCCTATTTTCGAAAGACTGTAATTTAGATGTGCGTGAATTAATTTGCTTTTCGGCCTCATTTTTTAATGCAAGAGTCTCCTCTTTTGCCTCAAGGAGCATCTTTTTCTTTATTACTTCAGCATCTTTTTCAGCATCACTCAGAATTTTCTGAGCGCGTGAATTGGCTGTCTTACCGGTTAGATACCAGGCTATTAAAGCACCAGCAACCAAACCGATAATTCCTATAAATATATTCATATAAATCTACTATTATTTAATTATTATATCACTACTATTAAAATCAAAAAAACGCACTCAGATAAACACATATTGCTAATATGTGATTAAAAGGTGCGGCATAAAATCTCTGTAAACTACAGAGACTCAATTATTTTTTTAGATAATTATCTAACTCAATTATTAAAGAGTCTATCTTATCCTCAAAGGGTTTGGTATTATTCTTATCGCCGAGAGAAAAATTCTCCGCCAATGCCTGAATGGCAGCCATTGCCATAAAATCTTGTGTTGTTAAGTTAGGGTTTGACCCAAATGCAACACGGTATTGGTTTACTTTTATATCTATCTGTTTTGCGGCAGCTCGGAAAGCCTGTTCTTCAGACCTTTTGATTTTCAAAGGATACCTTCTGCCTGCAACTTCTAACGTTAATAAAAATTTCTCGTCCCCCATAACATAAATTTTTAAATCTTATTTTAATAAATTTATGCATTTGTCTACTTCCCGCACCAGCTTTGATAGTTTTAATTTGGCAGTGTCAACATCAACCGACGCTGCAGTAATTGTCCTTACTGTTTTTAAACTATCATATTTTGTTTTCAAAACCTTTAGATCATTTTTGGCTTCATCAATTTGTTCCTGCCTTAACTTAATCTCAGACTTCAATCTCTCATTCTCATCTTTCAATGAATCACAAAAAAACAGAAGTTGTTTAATACGAACTTCCAGATCAATGAGTAACTTGTTATTTTCGTCAGTCATATGAAAACAAAAATTCACGCAAATATAAGAATTGAAATAGAGTCTGACAAATAAATAGATGTTATTTTTCAAATATACATCACATTATATGGGATTTTGTATTGTTTACTTTAGAATTTATAACTTTGCTTTTATGAAAATGAAAATAAAAATTGGCGAGGAAATTTTAGAGGTGTGCTCCGATTTCCATGTAGCTGTTATTTACTGTAAAGTTAAGAATACAAAGCACAATGATAAACTTTGGGATGAAATTGATTTGTTTACAAAAAAGTTTACCAGTTCATTTAGCATGGAAAAGATAAAGAAACGACCCGCAATTGAGGCCACACGTGATGTTTATAAAAGACTTGGCAAAGACCCTAACAGATACCGACCTTCAGGGGAAGCATTATGCAGGAGACTGCTTAAGGGACAGGGACTTTATCAGATTGATACTATTGTTGATTTAATAAACCTGGTTTCGTTAAAAACAGGATATTCGATAGGTGGTTTTGATGCAGATAAGATTGAAGGTAATCTCCGTTTAGGTGTTGGAAGAGCAAATGAACCATTTGAAGCAATAGGTCGTGGTACTATGAATATTGAGGGACTCCCTGTATACAGAGACTCGATAGGAGGAATAGGCAATCCCAGCAGCGATGAGGAGAGAACTAAGATCACATCTGAAACAAAACATCTTTTGATGCTCATCAATGGATATTCAGGAGCTGATGGACTAAAAGAGGCTGTTGACTATTCATTAGAATTACTTAGAAAATATGCATATGCCGATCAGATTAAAATCAGTATAATAAATGGGAATAATTAATATATCACTCAGAGATCACTTATACATGCCTTATATAAACTATAAGCTATGTATAAGTAATTTATAAGCGATCTTTAGCTGAGGTACAAGTCTATTCAGAAAGCAGGTTTGCCTGGTCCTGAATTAGGTTTACAGTGAAAGTAAATATAAATCAGGACTTTACATTAAAAGTAGGTCTTTCTATGATTCATTTAAAATGATTCTGAAGATTGTACCTTTTCCAAGTTCGGAGTTTTTGACAAATATTTTGCCTTTGTGATTCACCTCTACTATTCGCTTAACAAGTGACAAGCCCAAACCCCACCCTCTCTCTTTAGTAGTGTATCCGGGTGAGAATATTTTATTATACATAGATTTAGGAACTCCTTTACCACTATCTTTTATATCTAAATAGACCTGCCTTTTTTCTTTTAATGTTCTAATTTCATCAGATACCGAAATTGAAAACAATATTTCTCCCTCTCCTTTCATCGCATCAACACCATTTTTGGTAAGATTCTCTATAACCCATCCAAAAAGAGGCTCATTCAACATTACATTTACTGGTTGTTCAGGGAAATCCTCTTTTAGTGACACTCTATCTGAAATCCGTTTTTCCATATAGGATAGTGAGTGACGAACTGCATCCTGAAGTATAGTTGGCTTCAGATCGGGTTCTGATCCTATTTTCGAGAATCTTTCCGCTATCATCCGCAGCCTTTCAACATCCTTATCAATCTCTGCAAGCAACTCCTTATCACTATATTTTAGTTTAAGATATTCCGACCAAGCCATTAAAGATGATATAGGCGTACCAAGCTGGTGAGCGGTCTCCTTCGACAACCCAACCCATACCCTGTTTTGCTCAGCACGCTGAGAACGATTTAAGGTTAGGAATGCAAGTCCGATGAACAGTGAAATTACAAAAAACTGAATATATGGATAAAAATGCAATTGCTTTAGTGTGTATGAATCATCATAATAAAGTATCTGATTCATATCACTCAAGACAATGGGATCATGTTTTCTTTCAAATTTATTTATTTTATTTAGAAGAAAGGCTTCGACATTTTCTTTCGGCAGTTTAATATTGTGAGATTCAACAACACCTGAATTTTCATCATACAAAATGACTGGGATTGTGTTATTGCTTTGCAGAATGGATAATACTAGATATGCATCCATATCTTCAGACATCATGGATTCTGTTGCAAGAGCCCACACCTCAATCTTGTTGCGCTCTTCTGCAGCCAGTTGTTTCACCATTAGGTTTGAAGCTATTAACGACAAAAGAGCTGCGACAATAGCCAATATCACAAATAAAAATGTAAGTGGCTGAGAAATTATGTTCTTATACGCCATTCGTTTGGATATAGGTTGTTTGCACGGTTACCAATATTTTTAACGAAACCCAGTGGTAAATCTCTATATGTAAGCAATATAAATCCTTTTGGAGAATCTGGTATACTTATGGCTTCTCTCCTAAGATATGCAATTGCCTCATCATAGGTCAATTCTCTGGTTGAAAAAATCTCTCTGTTCATCTCACTGCTCATTGCAAGTGAATGAGATGGAATAAAATCTTTACCTTTTATTTCACCAAGCTCAATTCCTAATGAAATAGTCTTCAAACTGTTTTTTAAAGCTAATATAGTTTCTGTATGTTGTTTAGAAACGGCTATTATACGATTTTCATCCTGAACAAAATCGAAATCGTCCGGATTTATTAAATATCTCTTGTATGTAGAAACCTCCTTTACTAAGTGAGAAGGGTATTTTCTATTTTTTTTGTTACGTTTTTGTATATGCTGAAGACTGTTTGAGACAGTTGAACCATCTTTTCTCAATACAGTCACAAATAACCCCTCTCCTTCTGTTTTATGAGGAAAGAAACGATAGGCGATGACCTTATCATCGAATGATGGCGATATTCCCCACTCTTTTTCGGTTTTAATTTCTACAAATTCCGCATGCATCTCATCAGATACCCATAATGCATTTACCTCATTTTCCAGTGTGTTATAGGTACATGTGCTGTAAATAAGTATACCGCCCGGTTTTAAAGCAGGCCAGATATCAGATAAAATATTTTTTTGTCGTTCTGCACACATTCTGACGTTTTCAGGTGACCATTCACTGATTGCTACATCGTCTTTTCTGAACATTCCTTCGCCTGAACATGGAGCATCTACAAGAATCATGTCATAGAAATCTTGAAGAACGGCAAAATCTTTTGGTTCATTATTGGTTACCACAGTAGTTGGACTTCCCTGTTTCGTGATATTCTCAGAAAGGATATATGCACGCTGGCGTATTATTTCGTTTGATGTCAAGAGGCTACCTGCAGGTAGTGCTGAAAGTAAACTTACCGACTTACCACCGGGTGCTGCACAGAGATCGAGACATTTTAACGGCTTATCAATTAACTGTTTGACAACATGCTCAATAAACATTGAAGATGCTTCCTGAACATAATACTTGCCGCCGTGAAACAGAGGATCGAAGGTGAAAGAAGGACGCTTATTCAGGTAATAGCCCCAATCCGACCATGGTACTTGCTTTCCCTCCTCAGGTAAATCTGAAACCTTGCCTTCAGATTTAAGTGGATTTAAACGGAGACTAACTGGTGGCACCTCCACTAAAGAACTAATAAAAGCGTCTGTCTGATCTTTCAGTAGCTGCCTGATAATATCTGTAAAATGGTCTGGAAGATTCATTGCTGATTATTCATTTATACAAAGTTAAAAGATTTTCACAAAATAATATTACCTTTACGCTCATAACAATCTTAAAACCATTTTCAGTCATGAAAAGAACTATTTTTATTATGGGATTAATCATATCCCTTGCTGTTTCCGCACAAAACAGACCTGATCCTCAGCCCTCAGCTGAAACAAATGAAAAGTTCAATATTGGAATGGCGGGTTACACTTTCAGAAATTTTAATTTGGACCAGACATTAGATATGATGCAGAAGTGTGATGTCAAATATTTGTGTATAAAAGACTTTCACCTACCCCTGAACAGTAACGAGAAAGAAATTGCAGACTTTCATGCTAAGCTGGCATCAAAAGGAATAAAGGGATATGCAGTTGGTCCGATATATATGAAGTCTGAGAAAGAGATTGATAATGCTTTTGAGTATGCAAAGCGTGTTGGGGTAAAACTTGTTGTAGGAGTACCAAATTATGAGCTGCTGCCATATGTTGACAAAAAAGTAAAAGAGTACAACATGCATTATGCTATTCACCTGCATGGTCCAGATATGGATCTTTATCCCGATGCAGATGATGTGTGGGAGAATGTGAAAGATTTGGATTCACGTATTGGTATGTGCCTTGACATTGGTCATGACACCAGAAATGGCAAAGATCCGGTAGAAGATTTAAAAAAGTATTACACCCGTGTATTCGATATTCATATCAAAGATGTTACCGGTAACACTAAGGCTGGATATTCTGTTGAAATAGGACGAGGTGTTATTGATATTCCGGCTTTCGTGAAAATGTTGCGAGAAGTAGGTTATACAGGAATGTGCAGCCTGGAACATGAGCGAAATATGGATGACCCACTTCAAGGAATTGCTGAATCGATTGGTTACTTCAGAGGGATTATTACTGCAACTAAATAAGGTTAAAAAAATCAACATAAATATTAGAGTCCCCCATATTTAAATGACAAATCATAAAAACAGTCCACTACACTGGAAGGTTCTCGAACGCAAGTACCTCCACAAGAGGCCGTGGCTGACTGTAAGATTGGAAAAGCTGCTAATGCCCAACGGCAATATAGTACCTGAATACTATGTTCTGGAATACCCAAACTGGGTTAATATTATTGCTATTACAAAAGATAAAAAGTTTGTGATGGTTAAACAGTATCGTCCCGGAATTGAAGAGGTATGCTTTGAACTTTGTGCCGGTGTTTGTGAAGATGAAGATTTGTCACCTTTATCATCTGCACAACGTGAACTGCTTGAAGAAACAGGTTATGGTGGTGGGGTATGGACTGAGTTTATCCGCATTGCACCTAATGCAAGTGCAGCTAATAACTGGTCCTACTGCTACATTGCTGAAGATGTAGAGAAAATAGGCAAACAGTCACTTGAGGAATCAGAGGATCTGACTGTACACCTGGTAACTTTTAACGAGCTAAAGGATTTACTCGAAAATGGCAAGATAGTTCAGGCAACAATGGCAGCTCCTTTATGGAAATTCATGGCTTTGTATGATAATTTTTGACTAATTTTGTACTCATAAAGAGTTTATAAATTGGACAAAGCAGTACTATATTTAATTCCCGTTTTATTAGGTGATACATCAGTTGAGCGGGTGATTCCTGAATTCAACAAGAGAATTGTATCTGAATTGAAGTTTTTCATTGTGGAAAACATTCGTTCAGCACGTCGTTTTATGAAGAAGTGTGATCCTGGCATTGACATTGATTCACTTACATTTTACGAACTGAATAAACATACAAACAAGAAGGATATTGAAGGTTATCTTGCTCCTATGAAATCAGGAAACAGCATGGGCGTTATTTCCGAAGCAGGATGCCCTGCCATTGCTGATCCGGGAGCAGAGGTAGTTGCTATTGCACAGAAAAAAGGGTATAAAGTTGTACCACTTGTTGGTCCCTCCTCCCTTTTGATGGCTGTAATGGCATCAGGCTTTAACGGTCAGAGTTTTGCATTTCATGGTTACCTTCCCATTGATTCTTCAAAAAGGGTGAGTAAAATCAAATATCTGGAAATGCAATCATATAAGGATGATCAGACACAACTGTTTATAGAAACACCTTACCGTAATCAAAAGCTGGCAGAAGATATTATTGAAAACTGCAAACCACACACTCAGTTATGTATCGCGATGAATATTTCATGTGATGATGAGTGGATTGTCACAAAAAGCGTAAAGTCATGGAAAGGAAACCTTCCAGATATGCAGAAGACCCCAACCGTATTTCTTATTTATCGTGGTAAATAAACCTCATCTATCTAAGGAATTAATAGTGATGCATGTACACTTATGAATTCAATAAAAACAAATTAATAAAACAACTAGTAAAAAATAAAACGTTGAATATTCAGCACAACAAACAACTGCAACAATATAATTCATTCAGGACCAAAGCAGTAGCTCGATTATTTTGCGAACCTCAATCGGCAGATGAGTTATCAGAAATATTAAAAGCTTTTCCTGACGAGAATAAATTAATTCTTGGTGCAGGTAATAATCTTTTTTTTACAAAAGACTTTGATGGTTTGATCATTAAACCTGCAATGAAAGAGATTTATATTGTTTCAGAAGATGAAAATTATGTAGAAATTGAAGCCGGAGCTGCTATTGAGTGGGATAATCTTGTAGGAGAAACTGTTTCAAGAGGTTACTCCGGATTAGAAAACCTGTCGCTCATACCAGGTTCTGTTGGTGCAAGCCCGATACAAAACATAGGTGCTTATGGATCTGAAGTAAAGGACACAATTACTTTAGTAAAGGCTACAGATATGATTTCCGGAGAACAGTTAGAATTTACAAATGAAGAGTGTCAGTTTGGATATCGTGATAGCATATTTAAACAGAAACGCAGATATATAATAACTTCGGTAGTGTACAGGTTAAATAAAACATATATATACAAAGAAAAGTATGTTGATTTGAGTCGTGAACTGAAAGGAAACAACACACCATCACTATCTCAGGTAAGAGAAGCTATCATCAAAATTCGTACAAGAAAATTACCTGATGTAAAAACTTACCCAAACGCAGGAAGTTTCTTTAAAAACCCGATTCTGACAAAAGAAGAGAAAGAGGCATTACAAAAAAGATTAGTTGATGCACCTATCTACAATACAGGAGAGACAAGCTTTAAAACATCTGCAGCATTTTTAATAGAAAAAGCAGGATATAAGGGAAAGAATAATGGTTTAGTGGGAACTTATGAAAATCATGCATTGGTTATTGTGAATCTTGGTACAGATGATGGTAGAGATATTCTAAACTTTGCAAATGAGATTACCAATGAGGTGGAAAAGCAGTTTGGAGTTAGACTTGAACCTGAAGTATGGATTTATTAAACTTAAAAACATGTCATCATTTATAATAGAAGGTGGTCATAGACTAAAAGGCAATATAACGCCACAAGGAGCTAAAAATGAAGCTTTGCAGGTTATTTGTGCAACATTGCTTACAAGAGAGAGAGTAACAATTGAGAATATCCCGGACATTCTTGATGTTAACAATCTCATAGAACTGTTGCATGACCTTGGTGTAGAGATTAATAAAATTGAAAGCGGTGTATTTACTTTTAAATCTGAAAACATAGATATATCATATACTGAAACAGAGGAGTTCAGAAGAAAAAGTGCGTCAATGAGAGGCTCGATTATGTTAGCAGGACCTCTGCTTGCTCGCTTTGGCGAGGTCGTAGTTCCTAAACCAGGTGGAGATAAGATCGGGCGCAGGAGACTAGATACTCATTTCAATAGTTTAATGAAGTTGGGGGCCGATCTGACTAACGATGAAAAGAATCAGCTTATCAGATTATCTGCCACGAAATTAAAAGGAAAATATATACTTCTCGACGAGGCATCTGTGACTGGTACAGCCAACCTGATAATGGCAGCAGTTTTGTCGGAAGGTGAAACAGTTATATATAATGCCGCTTGCGAACCATATATTGAGCAACTTAGCCGTATGTTGGTAAGAATGGGTGCAAGAATAGAAGGTATTGGTTCTAACAAGCTGTTCATTAAAGGTGTAACATCATTAAACGGGTGCAAGCACCGACTGCTACCTGATATGATTGAGACAGGCAGTTTTATAGGTATGGCAGCTATGACGGAATCGGAGTTAACAATTAGAAATACTTCAATTGAAAATTTGGGTATTATTCCTGAAAGCTTCAGAAGACTCGGTATCACAATTGAACAGAGAGGTGATGATCTATATATTCCAAGTCAGAAGAGTTATACAATAGACTCATTTATGGATGGATCAATTCTTACAATATCTGATGCTCCCTGGCCTGGTTTGACACCCGATTTGCTAAGTGTTATGCTGGTAGTAGCCACAAAAGCAAAAGGGAGTGTACTTATACATCAAAAAATGTTTGAAAGCAGACTGTTTTTTGTTGATAAACTAATTGATATGGGTGCTCAGATAATTTTGTGTGATCCTCACAGAGCGGTAGTTATTGGATTGGATGAACGTTTCTATTTACGTGGTACAACAATGACTTCTCCTGACATACGAGCTGGTATTTCACTGCTGATTGCAGCTATGTGTGCTGATGGTGTAAGCACAATTCATAATATTGATCAAATCGATCGTGGATATCAAGATATCGACAAACGATTAAATGAACTTGGAGCCTCTATAGTAAGGAAATAAATTTGTTTATTACCCAACTCTTTTATTACTTTGTAGACTTGTAAATTGTGACTAATCCTCAGATTTATTTAGTATTATATACCGTCTCCCTGTTAATACAGACAGGGTTACATAATTTATGAACAGATTACACTTTAATAAATAACAACCAAAAAATAATTATGTCAACGAATAGAGTCGTAACCGATATTAAACAGGTAACAGTACGTTTTTCAGGTGATTCCGGTGACGGAATGCAGCTGTCTGGTACGTTATTTTCAACATTATCGGCAATATTTGGGAATGAAATTTCAACATTCCCGGATTTTCCTGCTGAGATTCGTGCACCACAAGGCTCACTTCATGGCGTTTCGGGATTTCAGGTTCGCATAGGTGCGAAAGATGTTTATAATTCAGGTGACAAGACGGATGTCCTGGTAGCCATGAATCCCTCTGCTTTAAAAGTAAATGCACAATTCCTGAAAAAAGGTTCGATTGTAATATATGACAACGATTCATTTAAAAAGAGAGATCTTGATAAGGCGAAGTTTGAGACTGAAGATCCATTTACTGAACTCAATTTAAATCATGTTCAGACAATTGGAATCGATATTACATCTCTTACAAAAGCTTCACTGGAGAACTCTGGTCTTGAGAATAAAGATATACTGAGAAGCAAAAACATGTTTGCTTTGGGTGTAGTTTGCTGGTTGTTTAACAGACCACTGGAAATTGCTGACAAGCTGCTAGAACAAAAGTTTGGAAAAAAACCTGCACTTGTTGAAGCAAACATCAAAGCACTCACCGATGGTTATAATTATGGTGATAACTTACAGCTTACTGCCACTACATATAATATTGATGTAAAAGAATCAACCAAAGGATATTATATGGATGTGAATGGCAATACTGCTACTGCTTATGGACTGATAGCAGCTGCCGAAAGAGCAGGTCTTCAGCTATTCTTAGGTTCGTACCCAATTACTCCGGCAACAGATATATTGCATGAACTTACTAAAAGAAAAGATTTTGGAGTAAAGGCACTACAGATGGAGGATGAGATTGCTGGTATTACATCTGCAATTGGTGCAAGTTTTGCCGGATGTCTTGCAGCTACATCTACATCAGGTCCGGGACTTTCATTAAAAAGTGAGGCAATTGGTCTTGCAGTGATGACTGAATTACCACTAGTTATTATTGATGTTCAGCGTAGCGGACCTTCCACTGGTATGCCAACTAAAAGTGAACAAACCGACCTCAGACAGGCATTATATGGTCGCAACGGAGAGAGTCCTCTTGTAGTAATAGCAGCAACATCACCTACTGACTGTTTCGACAGTGCCTTTGAGGCATCAAAGATAGCACTTGAGCATATGACTCCTGTTATTCTATTGACCGATGGTTATATTGCAAACGGTTCGTCAGCATGGAGAATTCCTGAAATGGAAGACTATCCTGAAATCAATCCTCCATATGTAGATAAGTATTACAATGGAAACGCTGAAGACTGGAAGCCATTCTTAAGAAATGAAGCAACTGATGTTAGATATTGGGGTATACCCGGTACACCTGAATTTATGCACAGGGTGGGAGGACTGGAAAAGGACAGATTCACCGGAGTCATATCTTCTAATCCCGAGAATCATCAGTTCATGATTGATATTCGACAGAACAAAATAGAAAGGATTGCCGATTTTATACCTGAACAGGAGGTTATGGGTGATAAAGATGCTGAAACGCTTATAGTTGGCTGGGGAGGAACTTACGGACACTTGCTTGAGGCTACTCTGCACCTGCAGGACAGTGGTAAAAAGGTGGCATTCACTCAGTTCAGACATATTTCACCACTTCCAAAGAATACACACGATCTGCTAAAAGGTTACAAAAAGGTAATTGTTGCAGAACAAAATAGTGGTCAGTTTGCTGCATACCTGAGTTCAAAATTTCAGGATCTTAGCAATATACACAAGTTCAACAGAATTGAAGGCCAGCCATTTAAAGTGAGCGAGCTGGTAAAAGAATTCACCAAAATAATGGAGGAAGCATAATATGAATACAGTTGAAGCAAAAAATATAGATATAAGTGGTATTAAGTATCAGAAATACATGCCAAAAGACTATAAGAGTCCCAACCCAATACGTTGGTGTCCGGGCTGTGGTGACTATGCTATTCTGACATGTCTCCAAAAAGCTTTAGCCGAGTTGAATGTTGATCCACACAATACTGCGGTTATTTCAGGAATTGGCTGTTCTTCACGACTACCCTACTATATGAATACTTATGGGTTCCATAGTATTCATGGCCGGGCATCAGCAATTGCTACCGGAGTAAAGGTTGCAAATCCCAATCTGAGTGTATGGGTAGCAACAGGTGACGGTGACTCACTTGCAATTGGAGGTAATCACTTTATACATACAATTCGCAGAAATGTTGATATAAATATTCTTCTTTTTAACAATAAGATATATGGTCTTACTAAAGGTCAATACTCTCCAACATCAGAAAGAGGGTTTGTGTCTAAGTCATCGCCATATGGTACAGTAGAAGATCCATTCAGACCGGCTGAACTGACCTTTGGTGCAAGAGGAACATTTTTTGGCCGTGCATTGGATGTCGACATGAAAAATCAGGTAGACACTCTGGTTGAAGCAGCAAAACATAAAGGTACGTCTGTAGTTGAAATTTTACAGAACTGTGTTATTTTCAATGACGGAATACATAATAAAATAAGTGATCGCAACTGGAAGGCAGATAATACTATTTTATTAAAGCATGGAGAGAAAATGGTGTTCGGTAAAGATAATGAAAAAGGTATAGTATTGGATGGTTGGAACCTTAAGGCCGTTACCATTGGTGAAGATGGTTATACTATTGATGATGTACTGGTTCATGATGCCGAGACCCAAGACAACACACTTCATATGAAACTCGCTCTTATGGACACATCGGTAGGAATGCCTGTTGCACTTGGAGTTATCAGAAGTGTCACTGCACCTACATATGAGCGTGATTATGAAGATCAGATCGCTGAGGTACTAAAGAAAAGCCCTAAAAAATCATTCAGGGAATTTCTTCTGAATTCATCAAATGTATGGGAAGTTAAATAGTAATTAAAAAATATACAAGTTAAAAATTAAGAGGTACGATTATTCGTGCCTCTTTTCTTTTCTACGCTTTATCTCTGTTTCAATAAGTCGCAATTCCCTGCTTGTCTGACCTTTCATAGATGTATTCTCCTTAGCTCTTCTAAAGAGATATGGCATCATAGTTTTTACTTCTCCATAAGGTACATATTTTGCGACATTGTATCCATGTTCAGCAAGACTATAGGTAATATGATCACTCATACCATACAGTTGTGAAAAATATATTCCGGGGAAGTTTCTTGGAATACCATACTCATCAATTAGTCTTGCAAGCAGTAATGAACTTTTCTCATTATGAGTAGAAACCATAAAGTCTATAGTTTTATAATTTTCGATCAAATAATGAATGGCTGCATCAAAATCGTGATCAGTTGACTCTTTATCTGGCTGAATAGGTGATGGATAACCAAGTTCAATTGCCCGTTCACGTTCTTTTTCCATATACGCACCGCGAACAATTTTGAGTCCAAATTTAAATCCTTCATCCAAAGCTTTTTTATGATGAAGTTTAAGTCGCTCAAGTCCATCCCTACAGTATAACTGATAAGTATTTTGTACAATTGCTTTTTCACCATTATATTTTGACATAAGCTTTAAAACCATTTCGTCCAGAATTGGCTGAATCCATGTTTCCTCTGCATCTATAAGTACAGGGATACCTAATTCATATCCTCTTTTGAAGATTGAGGCCATTCTTTTTTCCACTCTGTTGAACTCCTCTTGTTCTTCATAAGAGAGAGCTTCATTTGCACTCACCTTTGCAAGAAGATCAAATCGCCCAATACCTGTAATCTTAAAAGCACTAAAAGGCACATTTTTGCTGTTAGCGGCAAATTCAATTGTTCGAATAATTTCATTACAAGTTGCGTCGAACAACTCATCCGAATCTTCACCCTCAAGTGCATAATCAAGAATAGAATCAACATTTCGACGACCCAGCTGAGCAATGGTTTTACTGCTATCTAAGATCGACATTCCACCCACAAAATGCCTGTAAATTGTCTTACGCAGTATACCCTTTACAGGGAAATGAATTGCAAAAGCAAGCTTTACGAGGAATTCACCTGTTTTAACCAAGTTCCTGCTGTTCATTACCTTAAAAAGCTGATACGCTTGTTTGAGACTGGAATCGGATAAATCACGAAATGCTAATTCAGTATTTTCCAAGTCTATAAATGATTCTTTTCTATCAGATAGTGTTGTTCTTTCGGTCTGCATGTGTGTCTGTTAAGTATTTAGATTCTGCAAATATAAATATTTTTTTGTATGTTTGTTTATCAAATATTAGCGATTTGGAGCAATTTATGTTTGAAAATTTAATCCTGAACTGCACTGTCAATGTAACGATGATTATTAACGACTAAATATAAATATATTATGCCAAAAGGTGTTTATAAATTACCGGAAATAAAAAATGAGCCTGTTTTGAGCTATGCTCCGGGATCAATTGAAAGAGAAACACTCAAAAAGACTTTATCAGAACTAAACAAAGGTGGACTTGACATACCAATGATAATTGATGGCAAGGAGATTCGTACTAACAACACTAAAGAGATACGACCGCCTCACAATCATCAAAATTTACTTGGTTATTATCATCAGGGAGATAAAAGTCATGTCCAAATGGCAATTGACGCTGCATTAAAAGCAAAACCATCATGGGAAGCAATGAACTGGGAAAGCAGGGCTGCAATATTTCTTAAAGCAGCAGATCTGATTGCAGGTCCATACCGCTCACAGTTTAATGCTGTAACAATGATTGGACAATCTAAAAACGCTTATCAGTCAGAAATCGATGCTGTTTGTGAACTAATTGATTTCTATCGGTACAATGTAAAAAACATGCATGAGATTTATAATATGCAACCAAACTCTTCACCCGGCATTTGGAATCGTATGGTGTGGCGACCTCTTGAAGGTTTTATTTTTGCTCTAACGCCATTCAATTTCACTTCAATTGCCGGAAATCTTGGTGCTGCTCCAGCATTAATGGGTAATACTGTAGTTTGGAAACCATCTAAAACAGCAGTTTATTCTGCACACCTTATAATGAAAGTTTTAAAAGAAGCAGGTCTGCCTGATGGCGTTATCAACCTAATTTATGTTGGTGGAAAAGAAGCCACTGATGTGATCTTTGATCATCGCGAATTTGCAGGTTTGCATTTTACAGGGTCCACCGAAGTTTTTAACAGCATGTGGAAATCAATTGCTTCAAACATTACAAAATATAAATCATACCCAAGAATTGTAGGAGAAACAGGTGGTAAAGATTATATTTTTGCAGAGAAAACAGCCAATGCAAAGCAGGTGGCTACAGCAATAACACGAGGTGCTTTTGAGTATCAGGGTCAGAAATGCTCTGCGGCCTCTCGTGCATATATTCCAATAAACTTATGGGATGATGTTAAAAAGTTTGTTGCAGATGATTTATCAAAAATCAAAACCGGTGTTGTTGAAGACTTCAGCAATTTTGTGAATGCTGTAATTGATGAAGAATCTTTTGACAAGCTTGCAAAAGTAATTGAGGATGCTAAGAGCTCGCCTGATACAGAAATTGTTTGTGGAGGAAATTATGATAAATCGACCGGGTATTTTATCTATCCAACTGTTATCCAGGCAAAGAGACCAGACTACATTACTATGAAAGAGGAACTTTTTGGTCCTATTATTACTGTATATGTTTATGATCCAGAAGAAATAGATGCTGTACTTGATCTTTTAGATAAGAGTACAGATTATGCTCTGACGGGTGCCATTTTCTCTTCCGACAGAGCTCAGATTGAAAAGCTTACTGCTAAGCTTACACATACTGCAGGTAATTTCTATATTAATGATAAGCCTACTGGTGCAGTGGTTGATCAGCAACCTTTTGGAGGTGGTCGTGGATCAGGTACTAATGATAAGGCAGGCTCGGTTTTAAACTTGCTACGCTGGGTGTCGCCACAATGTATAAAGGAGACATTTGTTCCTGCAACTGACTATATGTATCCGAATTTCATGGAAGAGTAATATCTTATTTATAAGAATAGCTTTTTTTTATATTTGTATGATTATTTTTGGGGGTCTAATTCCAGACCCCTATTTCGTTTTACAACAGGAACTGTTATCATCACTTTGCTTCTGTTAAATAAATCTTTCAGAAAAACATTATATCTTTGTGTATTGTTAAAGCTGTTGATTAGTATATTAGATGCACAAAAAAAGAATAAATATAGCAGTGGACGGGTATTCGTCATGCGGAAAAAGCACAATTGCAAAGGGATTAGCTAAGAAGTTAGGTTATACATATATTGATAGTGGAGCTATGTATCGTGCAGTGGCTCTGTTCGCGATAAGGAACGGGTGGATCACAGACCAAATGATGGATGAGAAAGCCATAATAGAACATTTATCTAATATAAAAATCACTTTTAAACCAAATTTATCTGGAGTTCAGGAGACATTCCTGAACGATGAGAATGTGGAGAAAGAAATACGTACGCTAGAAGTGGCTAATGGAGCCAGCAGAGTAAGTACATTGGCAGCTGTAAGGAAAGAGATGGTTCGTCAGCAGCAAGAAATGGGAATAAATAAAGGTGTAGTAATGGATGGCAGGGATATTGGTACAGTGGTGTTCCCTAATGCAGAAATGAAGCTTTTCATGACCTGCTCACCAGAAATCAGAGCAAAACGCAGATATGACGAAATGGTATCGAAAGGAGAGTCGCCACTTTATGAGGATGTATTAGCAAACGTGAAGGAGCGTGACTTGCGTGATACAACCAGAGAAGAAAGTCCTTTAAGACAGGCTGAAGATGCTATTGTTCTTGATAACTCAGAAATAGGCATTGATGAACAGCTGATATGGGCTTTAAATATGTTTAATAAAATCACAGGTAATAATGAACAAAATTGAAATAGACAAAGGTTCCGGATTTTGCTTTGGAGTTGTTAAAGCAATCAACAAAGCAGAAGAAGAACTTAAGAAGAATGGAACACTATATTGTTTAGGTGACATTGTGCACAATAATATTGAGGTAGAACGACTGGAGAAAATGGGATTAATTACAATTGACCATGAACAGTTTAAAAAATTGAAGAATGTACGTGTATTACTGAGAGCTCATGGTGAACCACCAAGCACATATGAAATAGCTAAGGAAAATAATATAGAGTTGATAGATGCTTCTTGTCCAGTGGTTTTAGGACTTCAGAAGAAAATCAAAAAGAGATATAACCTCAGGGTTGATGATGATACTCAGATAGTTATTTATGGCAAAAAGGGGCATGCAGAGGTAAATGGCTTACTTGGACAAACAGCTGAAACAGCTATAATAATTGAGAGTAAGGATGATATTGAAAAACTCGACTTTACTCGAGACATTAATCTTTTTTCACAAACGACAAAATCGCTGGATGGCTTCTTTGAGTTAGGAAATTTAATACGCAGCAGAATGAAAAATGGTGCAAAACTGGAGTTTTTTGATTCTATTTGCCGCCAGGTATCCAACCGTGTTCCCAATATACAGGAGTTTGCGGCAAAACATGATCTGATAATTTTTATAGCAGGTGAAAAGAGCTCGAATGGCAAGGTGTTATTTTCAGAGTGTAAAAAGGTGAATCCAAACTCCTATTTTATTCATTCACCTGAGGAGGTGAGACCGGAACTTATTGGAGAATATACGAATATTGGCATTTGTGGCGCAACTTCAACACCATTATGGCAGATGAAAGCGGTTGCCGAAAACATATCGAAATTAAAGCCAGAAATGAACATTACAGAAGCTGCTTTTTAAGCAGCTTTTTTTTGTCTCATCATTTAAAAAAATGTATCTTTGCACCTTATTGAATTTAAAGGTATTTGAGCATTTTTTCAAATCAGTTACAAGGTAAACAATCAATTATGGACTCAAACATAAAAAGTGTTGGCATCCTTACTTCCGGAGGAGATGCGCCGGGCATGAATGCAGCAATCAGAGCTGTAACCCGTGCAGCTATTTTCAATGGTATGACTGCATATGGTATTTACCGTGGCTTTAAAGGTTTGATAACAGATGAAATAGAAGAATTCAAAACCAATAGTGTTAGCAATATAATACAACAGGGAGGAACAATTCTAAAGACTGCACGCTCTGATGAGTTTTTAACAACAGAGGGCAGACAAAAAGCTTATGACAACATGAGAAAATATGGAATTGACTCATTAGTTGTTATAGGTGGTGATGGATCGCTTACAGGTGCTGCAGTTTTTGCCAATGAGTTTAATATACCTGTAGTTGGAATGCCTGCAACAATTGATAATGACCTTAATGGTACTGATACCACCATAGGATACGATACTGCACTGAACACTATAATGGATGCCATGGATAAAATCAGAGATACTGCCACTTCGCACGAGAGACTCTTTTTCGTAGAAGTTATGGGACGTAACTGTGGTTTCCTTGCTCTTAATAGTGCTATTGCCTCGGGAGCCGAAGCAGCAATTATTCCTGAAATCAGTATTGAAAAAGACCAGTTGGGTGAACTTATACAACAGGGTTTCCGTAAATCTAAAAGTAGCAGTATGGTGCTGGTAACAGAGAGTGAAGTTACAGGTGGAGCTATAAAACTAGCTGAACGTGTAAAAAAAGAATATCCACAGTATGATGTGAGAGTGACTATTCTTGGTCATTTACAAAGGGGAGGAACTCCTACTGCACAGGACAGAATTCTTGCCAGCCGAATGGGTGTTGCTGCAATTCAGGCTTTACAGGAAAATCAGCGTAATGTGATGATAGGAATTCACGAAAACGAGATCGACTATGTTCCTTTTAAAAGAGCTATTAAGAAACAGAAAGATATAAGTGAAGAGATGCTAGAGGTATTACGCATATCTTCAATTTGATCTATATTAAAGATTCATCAATAAAATAAAATCATTTATATGGAAATTACACACATCGAACACATTGGCATTGCTGTTAAAAGTATCGAAGAACAGCTACCTTACTATGAAAACATACTTGGTTTGAAATGTTACAATATTGAAACTGTAGAAGATCAAAAAGTAAAGACTGCCTTTTTTATGGTTGGACAGACAAAAATTGAACTTTTAGAACCAACCAGTGAAGATAGTACAGTTGCAAAATTCATAGAAAAAAAAGGTGAGGGAGTTCATCACATTGCATATGCAACCAAAAATATTAATGATGCACTTAAAGAGGTGGAATCAAAAGGTGTAAAGCTAATCGATAAGGAAGGTCGTGCAGGTGCAGAAGGACTTACAATAGGATTTCTACACCCTAAATCAACCGGTGGTGTACTTACCGAATTTTGCGAACATCCAGAGAAATAAGAAAATAAACATACACAATATAACAAACTTAATCTTATGAGTAACCAACTTGATAAAGTAAAAGAGCTTATAGAACTTCGTCAAAAAGCTCGTTTAGGTGGTGGCGAGAAAAGAATTGAATCCCAACACACTAAAGGAAAATACACAGCACGTGAACGAATCGACATGCTTCTTGACCATGGAAGCTTCGAAGAGTTTGATATGTTCGTAGAACATCGTTCTTATAATTTTGGAATGGAGAAGAACAGATTCCTGGGAGATGGTGTAGTAACCGGATACGGAACTATAGAGGGTCGTTTGGTATATATTTATGCACAAGACTTTACTGTTTCTGGCGGTTCACTATCTGAAATGCATGCTCAGAAGATTTGTAAAGTTATGGATCAGGCCATGAAAATGGGTGCACCTGTTATCGGTATTAACGACTCTGGTGGTGCTCGAATTCAGGAAGGTGTTAATGCACTTGCAGGTTATTCTGAAATATTTCAGCGAAACATTCTTGCATCTGGTGTGATTCCTCAGATTTCAGGTATTTTTGGTCCTTGTGCCGGCGGCGCAGTATACTCTCCAGCACTTACAGACTTTATCCTGATGACTCAAGGAACTTCCTATATGTTCTTGACTGGCCCTAAAGTTGTAAAAACAGTTACAGGTGAAGATGTTACACAAGAACAGCTTGGAGGTGCAAGTGTTCATACTACAAAATCAGGTGTAGCTCATTTTTCTGCACAAACCGAAGAGGATGGTATGAAGCTTATTCGTAAACTACTAAGCTATATACCACAAAACAATGTTGAAGAAGCTCCACTAGTTATTACTGATGATCCAATTGACCGTTTGGAAGATAGCTTGAACGATATTATTCCTGACAGCCCTAACAAACCATACGATATGTATGAAGTTATTGGAGCGACTGTTGACAATGGCGAATTTTTAGAAGTGCATGCAGATTATGCCAAAAATATAATTGTTGGTTTTGCACGCTTTAACGGAGTTTCTGTTGGTGTTGTTGCTAACCAGCCTAAATTTCTTGCAGGTGTTCTTGATATTAATGCCTCAAGAAAAGCAGCACGTTTCGTTCGTTTTTGTGATGCATTTAATATTCCACTTGTTACTTTTGTTGATGTTCCTGGTTTTCTACCCGGTACAGGACAGGAGTATGGAGGTGTAATTACTCATGGTGCAAAATTACTCTATGCCTACGGAGAGGCTACTGTACCAAAAATTACAGTTACACTTCGTAAATCCTATGGTGGTGCTCATATCGTTATGAGTTGCAAACAACTTCGTGGTGATATCAACTATGCCTGGCCAACTGCAGAAATTGCTGTTATGGGTGCTGACGGAGCTGTTGAGGTACTCTATAGTAAAGAGATTGCAGCGGAGAAGGATCCTGAAAAACAAAGAGCAGTAATAGAAGAGAAGAAGAAAGAGTATAATGATCTCTTTACAAATCCTTATGTGGCAGCTCGATATGGCTATATTGATGATGTAATTGAACCAAGAAATACAAGGTTCCGTATAATACGTGCATTACAGCAATTACAGACTAAGAAGCTTGAGAATCCTGCTAAGAAGCATGACAATTTACCACTATAAAAAGCAGATGTATATGAGAATTTATAAACTGTTCATATCTCTTTTCATCACTGCATTTCTATTTATCGGATGTAACTCAGATATTGAAAATCCAAAATGGGTTATAAATGAGGTGATGGTGACAAATGAAACTAATTTTGTAGATGATTTTGGACAACGTAACGGATGGATTGAGATATACAATAATACTGCAGGTACAATGGATTTAGGAGGACGTTATCTGACTAATGACCGTAACAATCCAACAAAATATCCAATTCCAAGAGGTGATGTTCTCACAAAAGTTAAACCACGTCAACATGTCCTTTTCTGGGCTGACAATGAACCATTTAACGGAACCTTTCATGTAAACTTCAAATTAGATCCAACTAAAGAGAATTATATAGCTTTATATGATAATGACGGGAGAACGTTACTTGATGAGATAATTATTCCAGCAGATGTACCTGCTGATCGTACTTACGGGTTTCCAAAGGATGGAATTAAATATAATGAGGAGGGTGAAATTAACGCCGTTATACTGGATATGGTAACTCCAAGCAGCAATAATGCCATATTGGAAGAAAACCCCAAAGTAATGGATATGCGTGTAAATGACCCTTGGGGTGGAATGCTTACAATTACAGCAATGTTGGTAGTGTTCTCTGCATTAATTGGTCTATACTTTTTCTTTAAATTATCCGGAAATATCGCAACCAGGATTTCTAAGAGAAAAATTGCCAAGAGTGGAACACTCTCTGCTGTTCGTAGTCAGACTCACCTTTCCGGTGAAGTATTGGCTGCAATTTCTGCCGCACTATATGAAATTAAAGAGGATCAGCATGATATAGAATCAACGATTTTAACAATCAGACAGGTAAAGAGAGACTACTCTCCTTGGAGTGCTAAATGGAAATCACTAAGAAAATTACCTAAATAGAAAAAATATTAAAGAATTACACAAATAGAAATAGTATGAAAGAGTTCAAATATAAAATAAACGGTTCACCATATAGAGTAGTGGTAAATAAATCCGACGATGAGATTGTGGAACTTGAGGTTAATGGTACACCATTCACTGTGGAACTACAACCTAAGACCAAGAAGCCTAAGGCTGTGGTTCAACGCCACACTGCTGAACCTGTACAAACAGCACCTTCTACTTTGGTTACAAGACCATCTAGTACATCTGGCAAGAATACGATTCAATCTCCTCTACCGGGGGTTATTCTGGATATAAAATGTAATGTGGGTGACACAGTGAAAAAAGGACAAACCCTGATGATTCTTGAAGCAATGAAGATGGAAAATAATATTCTCGCTGATGGTAATGGCAAAATAGCTGAAATTTTAGTCCAAAAAGGAGACTCAGTTCTCGAAGGAGCTAACCTTGTAGTAATCGAATAAACCAGGGAGAAGAATATGAATACATTACTATCTTTAGCAGATAATTTACGAACCTTTTGGGGCTATACCGGATTTTACAATGTGGAGTCAGGGCATATAATTATGATCTTAATTGGATTGGCATTTATATACCTTGCAATAACAAAAGAGTACGAACCTCTTTTGCTTATTCCTATTGGATTTGGTATACTTATTGGTAATATCCCATTTAATGAAGCCGCTGGATTGCAAATTGGTATTTATGAAGAAGGATCTGTATTTAACATCCTTTACCAGGGTGTTGTTCAGGGGTGGTATCCACCTCTCATTTTCCTTGGTATTGGAGCTATGACAGATTTCTCGTCATTAATAGCAAATCCTAAACTAATACTTATTGGTGCTGCATGTCAGTTTGGTATTTTCGGTGCATATATTATAGCTATCGAATGGGGTTTTGCACCAAATGAAGCTGGTGCAATTGGTATTATTGGTGGTGCTGATGGACCGACCGCGATATTCCTAACATCAAAGCTAGCGCCACACTTGCTAGGGGCTGTGGCTATTTCGGCATACTCCTATATGGCACTGGTTCCGGTGATTCAGCCGCCTTTCATGAGGTTGCTGACAACAAAGAAAGAGCGGGTGATGAAAATGAAAACGCCACGCGTGGTATCGCAGACAGAAAAGGTGTTGTTCCCTATTATGGGACTGCTCTTGACAGCATTCCTTGTGCCTTCGGGACTTCCGCTTCTGGGTATGTTGTTCTTTGGAAATCTTCTAAAGGAATCTGGCGTTACACGTCGTTTGGCAGAAACCGCACGTGGTCCGCTGATTGATACAATTACAATTCTTCTGGGACTTACAGTTGGTGCTTCAACCCAGGCAACGACATTCTTGAGGATTGAGTCGCTAAAGGTATTTATTATTGGCGCATTCTCATTTATGATTGCAACGGTTGCGGGTATTCTTTTCGTGAAAGCATTCAACCTGATTCTTCCAAAAGAAAAAAGGATCAATCCGCTTATAGGAAACGCAGGAGTATCTGCTGTGCCTGACTCGGCACGTATCTCGCAGGTTTTAGGTATAGAATATGAACCTACCAACTATCTGCTTATGCACGCGATGGGACCAAATGTTGCCGGTGTTATTGGCTCAGCTGTTGCTGCTGGTATTTTACTTGGATTCTTATATTAATAATCCGATTGGGTAAATTAAACTAATTTTATTTTAATAATTAGTTAACTCCTAACGGAATAGAATGTATCTTACAAAGAAAAGATGTCTTCATGAAACAAATATGAGTAAAGAGATATTATAAATATCTCTTTACTCTATTAATAAGTCTTTGTATTTTTGAAAGTTACATATCATTATATTACTGAAAAATTTAATTACTATGGAATTAGAACAGTTATTACCTGCTATATCAGGAATGACATGGCAACATCTGGTTATGATAGGAGTTGGATTAATACTCATTTATCTGGCCATTGTAAAAAATTATGAGCCCACACTCCTATTACCAATGGGATTTGGAGCAATATTAGTAAACATACCTTTATCATCTGCGATAACACAAATTGATCCGGCTACCGGTGAAACTTTAGAGGGTGTTCTAAACGTTTTTTTTGATGCCGGTATTGCAACTGAAATCTTTCCGTTGCTGATTTTTATTGCTATCGGAGCGATGATCGACTTTTCACCACTTTTCCGTAACCCATCGTTGCTTCTGTTTGGAGCAGCAGCTCAATTTGGAATTTTCCTAACAATGGTGTTTGCTGCGCTACTTGGTTATGACATTAGAGAAGCAGCCTCAATTGGAATAATTGGTGCCGCTGATGGACCAACCTCTATAGTTGTAGCGGCTCGTTTTGCTCCAAATCTTCTTGGACCTATTTCAGTAGCAGCTTACTCTTATATGGCTTTGGTTCCAATTATTCAGCCTCCTGTTATCAGATTGCTAACCTCCAGAAAAGAAAGGTTGATACGAATGACAGGTAATAACAATAAGAAAATTTCTAAAAAAGCTCTGATTGCATTTCCAATAGTTATTACAATTGCAGCTGGAATTATAGCTCCTTCATCACTCGCACTAATTGGATTCCTGATGTTTGGAAACTTAATACGTGAATGCGGCGTTTTGAACAAGTTATCTCTTTCTGCACAGAATGAACTATCAAGCTTGGTGACTATTCTTCTTGGAATAACAATAGCTAGTACAATGACAGCTGAAAGATTTATAAGGATTGACACTCTGATTATAATAGCATTGGGGCTGTTTGCTTTTGTTTTTGACACATTTGGAGGTGTCATCTTTGCTAAGTTTCTGAATATGTTTAGAAAAGACGGAAATAAGATAAATCCAATGATTGGAGCATGCGGTATTTCAGCCTTTCCAATGTCGGCAAGGGTTATACATCAAATGGGACAGAAAGAGGATCCTTACAATTACCTGCTCATGCCTGCTATAAGTGCAAATGTAGGAGGTCAGATAGGATCTGTTGTTGCAGGTGGTATAATTTTAACTTTAGTTCCTTTATTGGCTTAAAATCGATTTAACATGACACCAACATTACAAACAACATTATTAGTGGCATTAATAGGTATAGTGGGAATCTTTTTATTCATGTCCATCTTTTATCTGCTTATAAAAGGACTTGATAAATGGCTACCTTTTGAAGATGAAAGGTCTAAGCAGGATTTGGTTGTAGACGAAACTGAAGAATAAAATAACAGACATTTAAGTAGGTTAAAATTTTTTTTGTACTATTTATTTTGTTTTCTTACATCTGCACCCCACATAAGTTTGTCTCGCAGTGTTTCAAAGAAAGTATGCCCGACCCTTTTTACTACTCGTAAAGTATAGTCAGCTTTTCTGACCTGAATACTTACTGTTTCGTCTAAAACACGTGACTGACCATCTACTGACACAAGAAACATATGGCTGCGGCTCTCTATTTTAAGAGAAATTATACTACTGTCATCTACCACAAGAGAGCGTGAAGTAAGATTATGTGGTGCAATAGCAGACAAAATTATGCTGGGAGTAGTTGGTGATAAAATCGAACCTCCAATACTTAAAGAATATGCAGTTGAACCGGTAGGAGTAGAAATAACAAGTCCATCAGCCTGATATGATGTTAAATAATCGTTATTAATATATGCATGTATTGAAAGCATTGAAGCAGTATCCTGCTTTAAGATTGCTATCTCATTTAAGGCATTGGTATTGAAATGATTTGGGGGGAACACTTCATCTGTTGTCATTTTTAGAAGCGTACGATCCTGAACTTTATAGTCACCTCTCATAACTTCTGAGAGTGTATCTTCAACATCTGAATAATTAATAGCTGCAAGAAAACCCAATCTTCCGGTATTTATACCCAGAATTGGAATACCTGTATCACCTACAGTAGCAGCAGTGCGTAAAAATGTACCATCACCTCCTACACTGACAACCATATCCACATCAGGTAAGGTTTCAGCTAATTCACAGATAGGGTCTAGCAATTGTCTTATATTGCCGGGTAGTGAAATGTAAAAATTCTCAGGGAGATACAGTTGACCTCCATGTCTCTTAATTGCATCGCAAACCCCGTAAATTTGTTCTTCTGCTTTTGCAGACCTATCGGGGAACATACTTCCAAATAGTGCAAACTTCATTTATTCACATATCTAAGTAATACATCAATTCGTCAAGTCTCTCTTTCTGCTTATCAGTGACTTCACCCTCTTTCATAAAAAAATAAGTTACGTTATAATTGAACCTTTCAAAACTTCTCAATATAGTAGTAAGATCTGAAATATCAAGTTTAAGTGATACCAGAAGTTCACTGCCTCCAGAAATAGGTAGTGTAGAAAGTGAAATCACATGTGCATTATTACTCTCTACAATTCGTGCAATCTCAGTAAGGGTGTAATCTTTAATGGGCATTTCCAGAATTATAAGAGAGTTCTCAGCTTCCGAAAGCTCACTGAATTGTTCAGGTGTAAGTGGTTTACTAAAATTTTCCACTTGTTTTTTGATAAATTCTTTCGTTGACATTGAGAAAATGGTTATTTCGTATTACTTTTGTATCAGCTTTACAAAGATGGCAATTTTTTGCTTATTTGAACCTTCTTATAGTTTTATTTTAATTTTATTTTTAAAATCTTTTTAGGTTTATTTCTTTGTGAATTAAGTATACAAAAATATGACTAAACTTAGTGTAAATATCAATAAAATAGCTACCCTAAGAAATGCACGCGGAGGTAATATTCCAGATGTGATAAAAGTAGCGATTGATTGTCAGGCATTTGGAGCCGAAGGAATTACTGTTCATCCAAGACCAGATCAAAGACATATTAGATACTCTGATGTTTTTGACTTGCAGTCTAAAGTAAAAACAGAGTTTAATATTGAAGGAAACCCCACCCCGGAATTCATTTCTCTTATTGAAAAAATACGACCTTCTCAGGTAACTTTAGTGCCTGATTCTCACGATGCTATAACCTCTAGCTCTGGATGGGACACTATTACCCATAAAGAATTCTTATCTGAAGTTGTTAGTAAATTTCAATCTATGGGAGTAAGAACATCTATTTTTGTTGATCCCAACCCTGATATTATACGAGCTGCATCACAAATTGGAACAGATAGGATTGAGTTATACACCGGTCCTTATGCAGAAGAATTTATCAAAAACAAAGAAAAAGCTATCTCTCCATACATTGAAGCAGCTAAACTGGCAAAGAATCTTGGATTAGGTGTTAATGCCGGTCATGACCTAAATCTTGATAATCTCAACTATCTATACATCAATATCCCATGGATTAAGGAGGTCTCTATAGGTCACTCACTTATAAGCGATGCCCTCTATATGGGATTAGAAAAAACAATAAAAGCGTATAAAGATTGTTTAAAAGCTCCACAACCTGAGGATTAAATATCCAATTTTTATATCTTTAGCAATTAAAGTAATCTAATTTATTCAATAATAGTATACTATCGGTATGATTTTTTTGCAATTACCTTCACCAGCTGATACAGCACAGGCTATTTACAACACGATGCAGCAGACAGCTGCAGCAGCAGAAACTGAAACAATAACAATGAATGCATTTGATCTGGCCTTAAAAGGTGGCTGGCTTATGATTGTTTTGTTAATTCTATTGTTAATGTCAATTTATGTTCTCATTGAAAGAACATTGGTGATTAATAAAGCAGCAAAAGAGGATAATTCATTTATGAATCGCATAAAAGATTATATTCACGATGGTAAAATAGATACTGCAATAAACCTGTGCCGTAACACTGATACACCAACAGCCAGAATGGTCGAAAAAGGTATATCGAGGCTAGGCAGACCAACTGCAGATGTTATGTCAGCAATTGAAAACCAAGGTAATATTGAGATCTCCCAACTGGAGAAAGGATTGCCGGTATTGGCTACATCTGCTTCTGGCGCACCTATGGTTGGATTCTTAGGTACAGTAACCGGTATGGTGAGAGCTTTTATGGATATGGCCAGTGCAGGTGCAAATGTGAATGTAAATATTCTTTCTACAGGTATATATGAAGCTTTAGTTACTACTGTAGGAGGTTTGATTGTTGGTATTATTGCTCTATTTGCTTTTAACTATCTTACAACACGTATTAAAGGTATTGTAAATAATCTGGAGCGTAGGATTATGGAATTCATGGATATATTAAATGAACCTGCAGTTTAGCACATTAAAGTAAATTCGAAATGGCTTTAAAACAAAGATTTACAATTGAGACCAATTTTAGTATGGCATCTATGACAGATGTGATTTTTCTACTGTTGATTTTTTTCATGATCACATCTACAATTGTTACACCCAATGCAATTCAGGTTGCATTACCCAGAGCTCAACAACAAGCTCAGGTAAAACCTATAACACGTGTAACTATTGATAAAGATCTCAACTATTATGTAGCTCATGGTAATGATACAGAAAGACAGGTTACATTTGAAGAGATAACTCCATTCCTGCAACAGGCATATAATGCCGATCCGGGAATATTTGTGGCTCTTTACGCTGACGAAACCGTTCCTTACAGGGAGATCGTGCAAATACTTGATATTGCAAATCAAAACCAGTTTAATATGGTTTTAATGACTCGACCAAATTAAACAATTTTCTATTATACATAGCAAGATGCAAATTACAAGGGAAGAGATTGGTGGAATAGTAGGTACAACAATATTTGCAATATTGCTGGCTCTTCTTTTGCTTTTCTCATACTTTACAATGGCATCACCTCCTGAAGAGCTAGAAGGTGTACCTGTTATGTTTGGTTCAATAGAAGATGCATTTGGATATGTCGAGCCACCTATGACAGAAATAACTCCTATACCAACTCAGGAACTACAGATACCAGAATACTCACCAAATGAGCCTTTAATTACTCAAACGACTGAGCCTACTATTGATGTTGAAGCTTTACGTGAAGAAGAACGCAGGCAGACGGCTTTAGCTGAGGAACGCAGGAGAATTGAAGAAGCTGAAAGAATCAGACGACAGGAAGAAGCAAGGAGAAGAGAAATAAATGAGCAAATGTCAGGACTTTTCGGTGAAAGTTCTGGTAGTCGCGGTAATACTCAAGGTGAAGGTACACAAGGAGTATCAACAGGAAACTCATCTCAAGGCTCACCTACAGGAACCGGAGGTATAGGTTCTTATGACCTCGGAGGTCGAAGCCTTGGAAGTGGAGGATTGATTCAACCAAGATATACGGTGAACGATTACGGCACTGTGGTTGTTAATATTACAGTAGACCCTGCAGGGAATGTTATTCATGCAGAAATAGGCCGAGGTACAAACACTCCAAGTGCAACACTTAGGAATGAAGCATTGCGTGCTGCAAGAAATACAAAGTTTAATTCAATAAACTCTGCAAATAACCAGCAGGGTACTATTACTTATCGTTTTAATCTGAACTAATAAGTAACTCAACATAGAGGAGATGTTTATTTACCTCATTCTGTAAAGTTCAGATAATTACTTGCAAATAAGATCAATTAGTAATGTCTCCAATCATAATTGGATTTAAATGTGAAAAATATGAAGAAAGTAGCACTATTTTTAGCAAATGGATTTGAAGAAATTGAAGCGTTAGGTATAATTGATATTCTAAGAAGAGCTCAAATTCCGGTTCTCACTGTTTCAATAACAGATGAAAAAGTTGTTACCGGTGCACATAATGTTAAAGTCATAGCTGACACAACATTCACTGAAACCGATTTCAAAGATATTGAAATTCTTGTTCTACCTGGTGGTATGCCTGGAGCAAAACATCTCAATGAACATGATGGTTTAAAAAACCTTATTAGTGAGTATCATTCTAAAGGCCAACAGATTGCCGCTATTTGTGCTGCACCAATGGTTTTGGGAGGATTAAGAATCTTAGAAGGAAAAAGAGCTACTACTTATCCTGGATTTGAACCTGAACTTATTGGAGCAAATATTACAGGTGAAAATGTTGTAGTTGATGAGAACATAACAACAGGCAAAGGCCCTGGTTTAGTATTTGAGTTTGCATTAAGACTTGTGGAACAAATTGCAGGCCTGCAAGTTCGTCGTGAAGTACAAAGCGGACTACTTCTTTAATGATCAGACTCTCTTTTTTGGTGCTTTTCAAGCACTTATTGAAATGAAATTACCGGTGCAAAGAATTGGTTATTAATAAAAAACCAATTATCTTTGCACCGCTTTTTTAAACAACATAATGTCTCACTTATTTAATTAAAACAATTTATCAACAACAAATGACTGAAAACCTAAAAAATGTAGCACCCATAGAAGATTTCGATTGGGCTGCTTATGCTCAGAATGATTCTTATAGCAAAGAAAACAGAGAGAAGCTTGCAGAAAGCTACGACAATACACTGAGCAAAATTAACGACAAAGAGGTCGTAACTGGTATTGTTACCTCCATGAATAAACGCGAAGTAGTTGTAAACATCGGATATAAATCTGATGGTGTGGTTTCAATGAACGAATTTCGTTATGATCCTGATCTTAAGGTTGGTGACGAGGTAGAAGTATACATTGAAAGCCAAGAAGATAAAAAAGGACAATTAATCCTTTCTCACAAAAAAGCACGCGCATCTCGCGCATGGGATCGTGTGAATGCAGCATTAGAAAACAACGAAATTATAAAAGGATATATCAAATGCCGCACTAAAGGTGGTATGATTGTTGATGTATTCGGTATCGAAGCATTCTTACCGGGATCTCAGATAGATGTGAAACCTATCCGTGATTACGATATGTTTGTTGATAAAACGATGGAATTCAAGGTAGTAAAGATTAACCCTGAATATAAAAACGTTGTTGTATCGCATAAAGCTCTGATAGAAGAGGAATTAGAACAACAGAAGAAGGAAATTATTTCTAAACTGGAAAAAGGACAAGTACTTGAAGGTATTGTTAAGAATATCACATCTTATGGTGTATTCGTTGACCTTGGAGGTGTTGATGGATTAGTTCATATAACTGACCTATCTTGGGGCCGTATCCAGCATCCGGAAGAAGTTGTTAAACTTGATGACAAAATCAACGTTGTTATTCTCGACTTTGACAATGAGAAAAAACGTATCGCTTTAGGTTTGAAACAGCTCACTCCACATCCATGGGATTCACTTAGCGAATCATTAAAAGTGGGTGATATTGTTAAAGGTAAAGTAGTTGTAATGGCCGATTACGGTGCGTTCGTAGAGATAGCTCCAGGTGTTGAAGGTTTAATCCATGTGTCAGAAATGAGCTGGACACAACATCTTCACAGTGCTCAAGATTTCATGAGTGTGGGTGATGAAATAGAAGCTGTAATTCTAACACTTGATCGCGAAGAGCGTAAAATGTCACTTGGCGTTAAACAGCTTAAACCAGATCCATGGGAAAGTATTGAAGAAAAATTCCCAGTTGGAAGTACACACAAAGCTAAAGTACGTAACTTCACTAACTTTGGTGCCTTTGTTGAAATAGAAGAGGGTGTAGAAGGATTAATCCACATATCCGACCTTTCATGGACAAAGAAAATCAAACATCCGAGTGAAGTAACTGAAATTGGCTCTGAAATTGAAGTTCAGGTACTTGATATAGATAAAGAAAACCGTCGCTTAAGCCTTGGACACAAGCAGCTTGAAGAAAATCCTTGGGATGTATTTGAAACTATATTTACTGTAGGTTCAGTTCACGAGGGTACAATAATTGAAATGCTTGATAAAGGTGCTTTAATTTCATTACCATATGGTGTTGAAGGATTTGCTACTCCAAAACACCTTATAAAAGAAGATGGCACACCAGTAGAGGTTGACGAAAAGCTTGACTTTAAAGTAATTGAGTTTAACAAAGATGCAAAACGTATAATTGTTTCTCATAGCAGAATTTTCGAAGATAAAGTAAGCGAAGAAGCTAGAAAGAAAGGTAAACGTACCAGCAAAAAAGAAGGTGGCATAGAAAATATAGCAGCAACTCCTGCAATTGAGAGAACAACTCTTGGAGATATTGAAGAGCTAGCTGCATTGAAAGAAAAACTGGATAATCAGAAGGTTGAAGCTTTCAAGAAAGAATCTATGAAAAAAGCTGAAATAGAAGCTGAATCAGTAACTGAAGAAGTTGACACCGAAATAGCTGAAGAAAATGCTGTAGCAACAGAAGATGCAAATATAGAAGTTAAAGAAGAAACTAAATCTGAAGTAGAATCTGAAACTGAAACTGAAGCTGATAACAAAGAAGATAAAGAATAAATTTTCTAATCAATAATTAAAAAGGGTAATTCGCATCATGAATTACCCTTTTTTATTTTCCTTAAAAAATTATCTATTTGTAAACTATATCTATAATTGTATTAAGCAGATTTTAAATAAACAGGTTTCATAAAAATTGCATTGTTTGAAACTTAAACTGACTATTGTTTGTTTATGGGAATAGTAATAATTGTTACAAATACGAAAAATAAATGGAGGCAATAAAGTCAGCTCATGTACCTGCAAAACGAATCAACGTAATAGATGCACTAAGAGGATTTGCATTACTGGGAGTAATCCTAATTCATATGTTGCAGTATTTTGGTTACTCAACTGTAAATACTCATGAAATATCCAGGTTTCCGTTGTTAGATAGGATAGTTCAGATCCTCGCTAATAATATAATAGCTGGACGTTTTATAAATATATTCTCATTCCTTTTTGGGCTTAGTTTTTTTATACAAATGGATCGCGCATCTAAAAAGGGAATCGATTTTCGCAGTCGTTTTCTTTGGAGAATGGTTATACTATTTGTAATAGGTTTGGTAGGTACAATGTTTACTTATATGGATATACTCACAATATATGCATTTTTCGGATTATTTCTTGTTCTGTTATTTCCATTGAAAAATTGGTTACTAATTATACTAACAGGATTAATATTATCGGGATTACCACTAATGACTATTACCGGATTTGATAATATAACACTAAAAAAATCAGTACCTGTTTCATATGATATGCCATCTGAGTCTTTCTCAAAAAGCGAAATAGCAGAAATCACAGCAAATGAAAATGAGGCATTTAACAATAGAACATTCTTCGGAACAGCCAAAGATAATTTGACTAATAAAACGAAAGATAAGTTGAAATTTCAATTCGCTTTGAGTTCACGGGGTTATGTAACCTTTGCTCTTTTTTTATTAGGACTTCTAGTAGGTAGGTCTGGATTTTTTGAAAAGGTTAGTATTAGAAGAAAAAAAAATATCATTTTATTAGCAGGTTTTTTTATAGCATCTGTTGTTATTGAAGTAATTGGTAAAATAATTACTCCCAGTGAACCTATCAACCTACTAATGCATATCTCGCTTGGACAACTGGTGCCATTATCCTCAATCGTTACATCAACATTGAATGATTTAGGGTCGCTGACAGAATCCGGCATATTGGTAATGGGATTCATTGTATTATATCAGACTAAAGCTTTTGGTAAATACCTTGATATTTTATCTTCGTATGGACGCATGGGATTGACAAATTATGAGATTCAAAATATAACAGGAGCCATACTGTTTTCAACCTGGGGTTTTGGTTCCTTCTTTGGAAAATTAGGTTTTACAGAATTATTTATACTTGGATTGATAATATATATTTTACAAATTATAATTAGCAGGCAGTGGATGAAACACTTCTTATATGGTCCTCTCGAATGGCTTTGGCGTTCTGGCACATATATGAAATGGCAACCATTCACCAGAAGAAAAACAATAAATATTTAAAAAATGATTTTTAATAATAAACCATATAGAGACTTTTCAGAATATCTTTCCAGCAGATTCCCATACAAAGTTCAGAAAATATCAATAAATGCAGGATTCACATGTCCTAACAGGGATGGATCTAAAGGTCGCGGTGGTTGTACTTATTGTAACAACCAAAGTTTCAGTCCTGGCTACGGGAAACCAACAAGAACTATTTCTGACCAGCTGGCTGACGGTATAAATTTTTTCTCTCACAAGTATCCGGAAATGAAATACCTTGCTTATTTTCAATCATATACTAACACTTATGATCTGCCGGAAACACTAATTGAAAAATATGAGGAAGCTCTCTCATATCCTGGAGTTGTTGGATTAATTGTAGGTACACGACCCGATTGCATGTCGGATGATCTATTGGATTATTTTGAAAGTCTAAGTAAAAAAACTTTTGTTTTATTGGAATATGGAGTAGAATCAACTTTAAATAAAACATTAGAAAGAGTTAACCGTCAGCACACATATGAAGAGTCTGCAGAGATGATTTTAAAAACTGCGGAAAGAAATATACCTGTAGGTGCACATATGATCCTTGGTCTTCCCGGAGAAACTAAGGAAGAAATTATTCATCATGCTGACAGACTCTCCGAATTACCACTTACAACACTGAAACTTCATCAACTACAGATTATTAGAGGTACCGCTATGGCAAAGGAGTATAGACTCCTACCTGAATCTTTTTATCTTTTTGAACTTGATGAATATATAGATCTATGTGTAGATTTTGCAGAAAAATTAAGTTCTGATATTTATATAGAACGTTTTACTTCTCAGTCTCCCTCTAAGCTTTTAATTGCCCCTGAATGGGGATTAAAGAACTATGAAGTAAGAGAAAAAATAATTAAGAGATTCAGAGAAAGAGGTACTTGGCAAGGTAAACTATTCACTAATAAAATCTCTGTTATATAGTCTAAAAAAACCTCTGCACAATTTGTTTATTTGTGCAGAGAAAAAATAGTTTATGTTCATTTAATTAACTTATCTCACATTGAAAGCAACTTTCAGATCTTCTATCTCTGAATCGCCTATTGGTTGCAAAGAACCTATTGAAGATGCCATAACTAAAGAGTTAGCAGAAAATTCAGCTACTTCAAGATAGTCAAAACAGTTCAACAATTTGTCTCCAGTAATAAATACACTATCGTTCTCTACAAGAACAGCTCTGTTTTTATTAAACATTTTTGCGACACTGTCTACATCATTGTATATCAATCCAAAATGAATCGATGGAACATCCTGAAGGAAGATCCAACTTTCCGGAATTGTTCTTACATCAAATTTACTACCACTCACTGCATGAGCCATTAGATTAACAGGTTGAGTGCATATAATAGAATTGATATGCGGATTTAGCTGGTATATCCTTTGGTGCAGTGCAACTGAACGACTTGGGGTTTTACCTGCTTCAGCCATTCCATTTTTAATCTGTACTATATCATTTGGTACAATATCCCATCGAGCGATATTACTCGGTGTAATCAGAAAATCATCTCCTCTCCATCTGGTTGAAACAGTACCATACGTTGAAATCATCAAACCTTGGTTGCAAGCTCTCCGTATAATTTCAACCATTTCAGTCCTAATAGCTCTCTCATCAGAAGGATATTCTATATCCATAAAATGCGATACATTTGTAGGAAGATGATTTACATACTGCGAAACCTGCTCATCAGACAGATAATTTACCTGACCTAATCTTTTAGCGTTGATTATAGTGCGACAGCAAAATTCGAGAGTTTCAAAACGCTGATATGCGTCCATCATGTCTGTACCACCCAGAACCACACCATGATTCTCCATTATTACTGCTTTATAGCGGGTATCTTTGAACTCATCTGCAATTTTCTCACCAAGATCTTCACTTCCTGGAGTCGCATAAGGAGCAAAGCCAATATCACCGCAAATATTATTTGCTTGCGGAACTATCTTGGTATCTGGCACTATTCCTGCTATACTAAATGCTACAAGAGCAGGTGGATGTGCATGTATTATTGATGTGATTTCAGGTCTTTCATTATAAATTGCTTTATGGAATGGCAATTCTGATGAAGGTTTGTGTTGACCTAAAATCGTACCATCCCTTTTCACCTGCATTATATCTTTAACTGTAAGTGAACCTTTATCCACACCAGAAGGAGTAATCCAAATATCTCCATTTTTATCTCTAATTGATATATTACCACCTGATGTAGTTGTCATCCCACTTCTGTAAATTCTGTCAATAATCACCTTAATCTGTTCAGCAGGATGCATTAATTTAGTATCTAGTTGTTTCATAATTCAGAGTCAAAATATATATTTCCAATTTTGGAGTGTAAAGATACATAAAATAAGAGAAAAGGGGATTTTTTAACCCCCTTTTGAAAGTAAAAAAGCTTCAGCCTCAACACTCCATAGTCCATCATGTCTTCTGCAGATGTCAGCCAGTTCTCTGAAAAAGTCGTTTGACTCACCCAATTTCCCAAAGTCATCTATAGCAGTCAGTGGCATATCTATGTGAGTATATATAAGTTTCTTTCCCCCTGGAATATTTGGCAAATTGTTTGTAGTATCTGCAACTGCGTTTAATCCTCCAATGTGGGTAACCAAACCAGCAGGATCAAGACCTTTACTCATTACCTCTAAAGCCTCAACCATGTCATTATTGTTCCCGCCACTAGTACCAACTATATGAGTATATGCATAATGAACATTATAAAAATTAAGCATAGCGCTAAAGTTCGTATCATTAGGTCCTGCAAAAAAGTTCAAACAACCATCAAAACCAAGTATTGCATCCCCCTGCTCTACTACCTGTCTAACCGGTGCAAATACAAACACATCGTCAAACCCCTTACCACCTGTTAATTCCCTCAATACCTTAATAGGATCATCAACTTTTCCTGTGTTTATATATAGCAGTTTTATTCCACGCGAAGCTGCAAAATCAGCTGTATATATCATAGAAGCCCTGTCAAGTCTGGATTGATCCACATCAGTTACAACCAACAGCGAAGGTTTACGATCCTCTCTGTGTAGCACATAATTAATAGCAGCCAGACCCATTGGTCCCACACCTGCAAGTATCGCCATATTACCACCTTCCACTATTTCCATCTTATGTTCATAGCTACCCGGAGTAGTGTGATAATTGGCATGCATAGCTCCTATTACACAAGAAAGTGGTTCAGACAGTGACGCAGGATAAAAACCTTCACCTTCGTACTTAAGCAGGCAATCTTTTTCCATTACCTCATTGGGAATTATAACATAAGTAGCATCACCGCCAATATACTTATAGCTATATCCTGGAGCACTCAATAGTCCTACAGGTCCATTTTCATAATAAAGAGCAGGTTGTATAGAAAACTTATCTCCGGTTTTAAATTTATGAGCCCATTTGGGACCAACTTCCAACAACTCTCCTGCAAACTCATGACCAATTATTATAGGGTTATGAGCTACATCATTCGGAATACGTTTATGCTCTGCACCCTGTGATGATGCCTTATAGGAAGACATACATATAGAATCAGACACCACCTTAGCCAATATTTCATCCTCTTTAAGAGGAGGCAATTCAAACTCTTCCAGTCTAAGGTCTTTTTTTCCGTATAAACGTACAGCTCTTGTTTTCATATTATTTTAAGATAAGGCCAATTACCAGTATTCAAGAATATAGTTTTTTATTTCAAAACATTCAATGGATTATTGGCAAATTAATATTGCAGAATATAAAAATCAACTCAACATAATCTGTCCACCTGTGACAGGCAACGCCTGACCAGTTTCACCAGTCTGCTCCATCAGATACAAAATTCCCTTTGTTACATCTTCAGGTGTACATCCTTTTTTCATAGGAACTTTTGAGAGATAAAACGACTTTACATCTTCAATAGTTTTAGCCCCGGGCACCTTACCAGCATTCAGGTACTGAATGAAAAGGCCATTTTCCGGATCACTCCATAAAGGTCCTTCATAGTAATTGCCGGGACAAACAGAATTCACTTTAATTTTAAAAGGTGCCAGTTCTAAAGCAAATGACTGCGTAAGTCCAATTCCACCAAATTTACCACCTGCGTATGCAAAATTTGCTTTACTTCCCTGCAATCCAGATTTAGAATTCACCTGTATAATATCAGCAAAATAGTCACTGTTAGCAAATTCAGTCTGAAGTTTCATAATTTTACTCACAACCTTGGTACAATAGAAATAGGCATTATAATTAATCTTCGTAACAAAATCAAAGTTCTCCCTTGTCATATCCTCCAATCCTCCTGCCCTTAATACCCCTGCATTACTGATAAAGCAGTCTACACCACCAAATTTGCAGACAGTTTGTAACATAAGATTTTCCAGACTGTCAATATCACTAACGTCTGTTTTAACGAATAGAACGGTATTACTTTTAGCAAGATGTATCAGATCATCTGCCGTTTCATTTCCTTTTTCCTCGTTTAGGTCAGCTATTACAATATTAGCACCTTCTTTTATTAAACATCGACCAATTCCTTCGCCAAAACCCTGTGCTGCACCGGTTATAATAATTATTCTATTTTCAACCCTACCAGAAGAGTTACCAGCTGCTATACTTCTGCGATAATTCTCAACCTCCCAATTATCAATAAAATCAATCTGTTCCTGTAACATTGGATTTGGTCCGCCAAAAGACTTAGAAATAAAAGCAACTTTCATTGCATCCTCAAAAACATCCAGAACAACTTCACATTGCTTTGGGTTATCTCCAACTGCCACCAGACCAACACCTTTAATCAATAAAACTTTTGGTATATATCCATACTTTTCGACAAACTCATCAATCAATCTTGAAGATTCAGTCAATATTTCAGTCGTTTCGCTACAGTTTATGAACAAATAGTTCGATTTGCAATAAACAATTTCATCAGGTGTAAATGGTTTATTAATATCCTTCTGATTTTCTTCATTTTCAGCAAAATATTGAATAAGACTATTATTCCTGACCTTCAAAGTCTTCAAACCATTTTGCGACAACATCATCCTGATAGCCGGGATAAAATCTACAATCTTTTTTGGTATTTCAATTTTCTCATTTGGAACATGATCTTTAATAAATGATTCAATTTTCTCAAAAATATCGGAGTAGATTGATTTTATTTCATCTATTGAATCAGCTGCAACAAACAGACCATGGTTTTGTAACCAAATTACATTTGGCTCCTCACTATACAATAGTCTGTACTCTTTCAGCTTATCATTTACCTTTTTAAAAAGCACATATCCCGGATCTGTATATTCAATATACAACACCCTATTACCGAATAATCTTTTAAGTTCAGATTCAACATTAACAGAGCATAGAAGTCCGTTTACTACTGTAGGATGTAAATGTACTACAAAAGGAAAATCGATTACATTATGCAAAGAAGTCTCCACCGATGGCCTATTTCCCTTTGTCAGCGTTGCCTCTGCAAGATCATTTTTCACCTGATCTTCCCTTTCTTTTTCGTCTTTACTATACTCTTTTCCGGTCATAGAGTTAAGTTTAGTCCTGTCAAGAATAGCAAAACCCTCCTCAGTAATTGTAGCTAATGAAGTCCCACTTGCCTTCACCCATATTTTTTCTTCGTTTTTATAAGATGTATTCCCACCTCCGGCTATAACAAATCGTTTGTCACTACCGTAAAACTGAGAAATTTCTATAAGATCATGAATCTCTTTCATCTTGAACAATACTTTTTATTAATTCTTCCCCCAGCTTTATGAACTCATCACGTTTACTGTAATCAGCTTCACCCTCTTCATCAATATATCCCTCCAGACCCTGCGCAACAATATGCTGATGTGCAGCTATAACACAGGCGCCCTCGAAATTAATTTTCTTCAGACGGTCAGTCAGAGGTACACCATCTCTTGCAAAAAGCATAAGAGGCTCCATGACAGGTGAATTATGCTCTGTTCCAAATGTTACAATGAAGCCTTGGTCATAAAAATAACACGTATATTTTTCAAGAAGATTAATATCATTACGTGTAGTAATAAACTCAACTGAATGAATACCTCTTTCTCTAAGCTGCACCGCTGCACCTTCCATATCCCTTTCAAAGTCAGTATACTCACCATTTACATTATCTGCCAGAAAAGGATAAGTTGGTATTCCACCTCCAGCAAGAATAATGTCACAAACACTCTGAAAAGGCAAAAAAACAGAAGGCTCCTCCGGAACATATGCAGCTCCACCAGCTTTTAAGAGCCTTGATCTGATTTCATTTTCTACACCTGCAATATCACTCAATGAGGCACTAAGCTCCCTTCCATTAAATATTTTCCTGAAAAGCAGTAATATTTTCCCTTCATCATTATCACAATTCTCATAAACTTTTTGCCTCAACGCTCTTGCAATATGTCTTTCACGAAGAGACCCCAGAGTAAGATTCACTTTAATCCACTCGAGGTCGAGTTCTATACCAACACTCAAATTATTAAGATAATCATTTAGTCTGTGAAGCATCTCCTCAACCTGTTTGTTGGATTCAATCTCTACTGCTTTCAATTCTGAGGCAAAAGGCTCGGCTATTCTGAAAGGAAAGCTCATGCCCTTACCACTCAGATATGTTCTCCCGGGGTTAGCCGGGTCATTAACCCTAACACCAGCATTCTGGTCCTCCTGATTAAGACTTATAAACTCGATACCAAACAATGGATAGAGCTTTCTTTTATAACAACCTTCTTTCCACTTTTCAAAACCCTTTGCTGTATAGAAGTCATTAATACCTACAACCTTAACATTCTCAGCTACTGCTCTGTCAAGAGCATCATCAATATCTCTGAATGCACTAAAAGAGTACGGAGTGTGTAGATGGGCGTTGACATTAATCATATTATATACCTTTTTTAGACCTTTTAATTAATTCCCCATCTGTAAAATTCTGTCCCGGTATATAACCCTTTAATGGTTGAATCCTTTCATGAATCATATCCAGGAACCAGCTTGGCTGTGGAAAAAAAGCCTCTTCCAGTTCATGTGCCGGTGTGATCCAGTTTCGCGACCCTAGTACGGATACAGGTGCATCAAGATAATCAAAGGCCAGCTGACTTATATTAGTAGCAAAATCATTTAAAAAAGAACCTCTTGAAGTTGCATCACCTGCAATGATTATCTTTCCTGTTTTTTTTACTGACTCAATAACCTTTTCATAATTAAATGGCACCAAAGAGCGTGCATCTATTACCTCTGCACTCATTCCATATTTTTCTTTAAGAACATCTGCGGCTTTCAGTGCCTGATATAGTGTATATCCCACAGTAAGGAAGGTAATATCATCACCTGATCTCTTTATATCAGGTTCACCAAGCTGAATTTCATAATATTCTTTCGGAACTCCGTTTTTATGAAACTGTTCACCTATATCATAAATACGCTGACTTTCAAAAAATATTACCGGATCTGTACCCTGCAAAGCAGCATTCATAAGTCCTTTCGCATCATAAGGTGTTGCAGGGAAACACACCTTAATACCTGGTATATGAGCAACTAACGACGTCAAATCCTGAGAATGCTGTGCTCCGTACTTTGAACCCACAGAAACTCTGACAACCACAGGCATCTTAAGCACATTACCACTCATTGCCTGCCATTTAGGAAGCTGATTAAAGATCTCATCTCCTGCTCTTCCAATAAAATCACAATACATTATTTCGGGAATAACTCTACCACCGCACATAGCATAACCAATAGCAGTACCCACAATTGAAGCTTCAGAAATCGGAGAGTTAAACAGTCGGTGATAAGGCAGCGACTCCGTAAGTCCGTTATAAACAGCAAATGCCCCACCCCAGTCACGACACTCCTCTCCATAAGCTATCAAAGATCCATCTTTATAAAAACGATCTATTATCGCTTCAAAGATGCCATCTCTAAGCTGGTATTGCTTCATTTTACTGAAAGGTTTCCCATCTGCATCAAAAGCAAACCGCTCTTTACCAGCAATTCTTTTCACTCTCGGGTTCTCTTCTAATGGTAAGAGTACCTCCGGTTCATTCTCTGAAAACGAGTCAACTGAACCATTAGAAAACATCATATCACCAATTATATCAGGATTCTCCATTCTTGGCGATATCTTATCATCTATTGATAATAGGAACATCTCATTTACCAGAGTTCTTATATCTTCATTTATTCTATCCAGGTCAGATTGAAAAGACACCCCGGCTTCAATCATCTGTTGTGCGAACCCCTTTATACAATCTTGTCGTTCCCACGCTTCAACCTCCTCTTTTGTGCGATAAGAAGATGCATCAGAAGGTGAATGTCCACTATACCTATAAGTTAGTACGTCAAGCAATACAGGTCCCTTTTTATCTTCAAGTACCTTACGTTTACGTTTATAAGCATCTATCACAGCAAGCGGGTTATACCCATCAACACGCTCAGCATGCATCTGATCCGGATTCACTCCTGCACCAATACGAGCAGCAATATCATAACCCATAGTCTCACCACAGGTTTGTCCTCCCATTCCATACTGATTGTTCATGATATTAATTATTACAGGCAACCCTCCCTGCATATCACCTTCCCATAACTCTCTGAACTGATCCATTGCAGCAAAGGTGATTCCTTCCCAAACGGGTCCGCAGGCCATTGCAGCGTCCCCAATATTAGCCACAACAATTCCATGTTTTCGGTTTACCTTTTTATAAAGAGCAGCACCCACGGCTATATCACCTGAGCCGCCTACAATTGCATTGTTTGGGTATACGCCAAAAGGTGTAAAGAAGGCGTGCATAGAACCTCCTAATCCTCTGTTAAACCCTGTTTTTCTTGCAAATATTTCTGCTAAAGTTCCATAGACCAGAAATCTTCTTGCAAGCTCTTTAACCGTTCCCTCAAAACCATCCTTCACTATCTCATAGATAGCCCCTTCAAAGAAGTTTTCCATTATTTTAGTAAGCTGTATATCATCCAGCTTATGAATTGCTGACATACCCTTTGCAAGAATTTCACCATGGGAACGGTGACTACCAAATATAAAATCATCAACTGATAGTGTCCATGCCATACCTACTGCGGCAGATTCCTGACCGATGGACAAGTGAGCGGGTCCCGGGTGATTATAAGGTGTTCCATTATATTCACCCTTTGTTTTAATAAGATTAAGCATTGTTTCAAATTCACGTATGAGAACCATATCATGGTATATGGCATGAAATTCATCATTAGTGAAATTACCCCTCTCGTCAGATACACTTTTCTGATATTGGTTAACAGGTATAGGTCTGAACTCCACAAAACCCGGTCTCCGAACTTTTTTCGGATCTATAGTTTGTACTTTAGGCATTGTATATTGATTTAAAGAATTATTGTTTTTCTATTACAGATAGCGGTAAAAAGATAGAAAATAGGTGTTTTAAGAAAGTAACTCATACAATTTAGAAAGCATTAAAGAAAAAAACTCATCAAACAGAATCATGTTTTTTCTTTATGCTTTCAAATTGATTACATATGGAATAACAATAGGTATCAACTATCAGAAGCTGAAAATAACCTCTTTAAATATTTCGCTTACAGTAGGATGTGGGAAAACAACCTCTTTCATCTCATTAAGAGTCATTTCCTGTTCAATTGCCATACATGCACCATATATTATTTCACTAGATGGGTTCCCTAGCATATGTACTCCAATCACTTCACCATACTTTTCACCAATAAGCACTTTACACATACCGTTTAATCCTTCATTTTCAGCGACAAACCTACCAGAGAATAGCATTGGTAATTTAGCTACTTTATATGCAATATTTTTTGCTTTTGCAGACTCTTCAGTCTCGCCAACTCCTGCAACTTCAGGGTTTGTATAAACTACACCCGGAATCGCATTATATCGCATAATATCTGTTTTCCCGATAAGATTATTAACAACTACTTCACCCTCTCTGCTTGCTGTATGAGCAAGAAGTGAGAAGCCAGTCACATCGCCCGCTGCAAACACACCGGGTACGTTAGTGCGCATTTTATTGTCAACTTTTATACCGTTATGTTCTAATTCGATGTTCAGATTTTCCAGTCCAAACCCCTTTGTTACAGGTCGTCTGCCCACACTTAGCAGAATTTTATCACCCACTACTTCATGCGACGCACCATCTTTTTCATATACAACTTTATTACCCTCTACCTTTACTACTTTTGAATTAAGGTTAAACTCGATACCTTTCTTTGTATATATCTGACGTAACATTGCTGAAATCTCAGGATCCATGCCGCCAATTATTTCAGGGAGCATTTCAATTACGGTAACCTTGGTTCCCAGGCTATTAAAGAAGCTGGCAAACTCCATTCCAATAACTCCACCTCCAATTACTACCAGCGATTCTGGTCTCTCCGTCATTTCAAGAATTTCTCTATTGGTAACAATTATATCACCTGCCTCCTTTAATCCAGGTATTGGTGGAACAGATGATTCTGAACCTGTGCATATTAGAAGATTTTTACCTATATAATTCACATCATTGCAGGTAACTTCTATACCTTCTGAAGAGCGACCTTTTATTGTTGCTTCACCTTTAACAACCTCCACATTGTTTTTTTTCATGCTGCCCTCTACACCTAGTACGAGTTTACGAACAACCTTTTTCTTACGAGACAACATTTTTCCATAATCGAAACGAATATTATCTCCAAAGACACCGTAACTATCACCATGCAGAGCATTTTCATATGTCTTAGCACTATAAAGAAGTGTTTTTGTAGGTATACAACCTTCGTTGAGACAAACACCACCCATTGCTGATTTTTCAAAAAGTACAACCTTCAGTCCGGCATGACCTGCTCTTTCTGCAGCTACATATCCCGCAGGTCCCCCTCCAATTATAAGTAAATCTATCATATTCTAAATATATGTTTATATTAATATATCAGTTCTAAATTCTCTATCTCAATTGCAATCTGCTTTAAAAAACGGGTTGCCTCGCCCCCATCAAGTGAACGGTGATCATATGTCAGACTCAATCCAATGTGAGGTACAAATGCATAAACTCCGTCACCCAGATCTTTAGGTCTGGGAATTATAGTATTAACACCCAGTATTGCTGATTGAGGAAGATTAATTACAGGTGTAAACATCTCAACCCCGTAATTTCCAAGGTTTGACACTGTAAATGTTCCTGCTTCAGATGATAATATATCAGGATTAACATTACCATTTCTGCATGCAACTGCAACTTCTTTAAAACGGTTTGACAGGTCAGTAATTGACAGATCATCTGCATTTCGCACTACAGGCACCATTAATCCTCTGTCTGTGTCAACTGCTAATCCTAAATGAACCTTATTAAAATAACGTTTGATATCATCCAGGAAATGAGTATTTACCTCCGGAAACTTCTTCAATGCTTTAATAACAGCAAAGCAGACCATATCGTTCAGAGTAATATTTGCTTTTAAGGTACTGCTGTCATAGGCCTCTTTAACCTGTTTGCGCAATTCAAGTATACGACGGGCATCTGCACTCAGGTGATGAGTTAGTTGTGCAGAGTTTTGCAGTGATTTATGCATTGCTTTGGCAATAATTTTGCGCATATTTGATATCTTGCGGTCATAGAAATCATTAGCAGTATCTATATGTTCCGAACTAACTAAATCAGCTGCTCTGTTAGCACCGGCCAGACCTGTGCCATCTGGTACTGGCTGCTTGCCTTCATCAGCAGCTAATCGTTTTGCCAATGGAGTCATCTTAGGACGATTTGATAAGTATTCTAATACATCCTTTTCAATTATTCTACCGTTGGGACCACTTCCTGTAATATTTTTTAGTTCAACTGCTTCTCTGGAAATCAGATTTCTTGCACGTGGTGAGATATTTAAAGATAAGTACTCAGCCTCAGTTTCCTTATTTTGGTTAACAGGAATAATGTTTCCTGTACTAGATTCAGCTATTTGATTAACATCTTCTGATAGAGGATTCACAACTTCATTTTTCTTAACGAGTTCTGATATATCTTCTCCAGCTTCCCCAATAACCATCATATTCTCCAGGACAGGCACTTCATCACCTTCATTAAAGAATAGCTTCAATACAACACCATCAGCTGGTGACACCTCTTCAAAAGATGCTTTATCAGTTTCATAGGTAAAAAGAATATCACCTGCTTTTACTTCGTCACCTGTGTTTTTATTTATCTCTGTAATTATGCAGCTCTCAACCGACTGGCCCTGTTTGGGCATTATTACAATAGTTGCCATTATTAATGAATTTAAGAAACAAAGAAGTATAGCAAAAGTATTCAATTAAGACCTATGTCGTATACAATTATTGATTTTTATGCTATGATTTTTGATATCATGCTCCTCTGCATCAAATGATGTTCACCTTTTTTAATCTATTGTGAAATTACCTTTCAGATGAATGCTATTTGATGAAGATCCTATCATAATTGAAAACTCACCCGGTTCAACTACCCTCATCATATTAGAATCATACAATGCAAGATCGTCAAAAGAAAGAATAAATTCTACTGTTTCATATTCTCCTTTCTTTACATTTATCTTCTTAAAGTCTTTTAATTGAATCGGAGGTGTATATACTGTACTTATATTATCTCGTATGTAGAGCTGAACAACCTCTTCACCATCAAAGTTGCCAATGTTTGAGATTGTACACCTGACTTTTATAATATTATTTTCATTATTAACTTCCAAGTCACTATACTCAAAATTGGTATAACTTAATCCATAACCAAATGGATATAAGGGTGAGCTACTCTCTTCTACATAATCAGCCTGTCTGCCTAATGAGTAATAAACTGGCAACTGCCCAACAGAGCGAGGAACTGAAACCGGTAATCGTCCCGAGGGGTTGTAATCTCCAAAAAGAATGTCTGCAACAGCATTTCCGCCCTCTTGCCCGGGATACCATGCAGAAAGCAATGCGGCAGCTTTTTCTGATGCGTTATTCATGTTTAAGGGGCGACCCTGAATATAGATGACAATTAATGGTTTTCCGGTATTTGCAATTTCTGATATTAGCTTTTCCTGATCACCCAGCAGGTCAAGACTACTTCTGTCGAACCCTTCACCCGATTCCATATCTGAAATCTTCTCATTGACGGCTCCAGTAATAGTTGCTGCACCTGTTTCAATATATTCAGTTTTAAAATCCCTTGCACTTGATCCTCCAACAACAAGAATAACTACATCTGACTTATTAGCTATATCAACTGCTTCCTGAATGTTGGTTTCAGTTGTATCCCTTATATCACATCCTTTTGTGTAGTAAACAGATGTTTTTTCATTTACAGCATTTTTTATTCCGTCGAGCACTGTAACAATATTACTCCTTTCCTGAGGAGCAGTATAATCTCCCAGTTGGTTATAAATATTATCGGCATTGGGACCAATCACAGCAATTGACCCTATATCTTTTTTCAGTGGTAATATATTATTGCAGTTTTTCAACAGAACTATTCCTTGTCTTGCAACCTCTCTTGACAGTTTAATATGTTTTTCATTTCTGACTTTTTGAGAGGCTTTAATGGTATCAACATATGGATTCTCAAACAGACCCATTTCAAATTTAAGTCTTAATATATTAACAACAGCATTATCAATGTCCGACATAGAGACAAGTCCCTCATCCAAAGCAGAAATAAGATTTTTGCTATACGCATTACCTCCAAGATCAGCATCAACACCTGCTTTCAAAGACAAAGCTGCTGCATGTTTCACAGACTTTGCTGCACGATGAGTTCCTGCAATACCTTCTATACTGCCAAGATCTGAAAAAACAAAACCATCAAAACCCCACTCAACTCTCAATATATCCTTTAATAGATATTTATGTGCAGTAGCTGGTATACCATCAATAGAGTTGTAAGATGTCATTATTGTTTTTACTCCGGCTTCTGCAACCTTTCCGAAAGGCAATAAATGATTCGAGAATAGTTCTCTTTCTCCAATAAAAGCCTGTTGTCCATTATGTCCTCCAGAAGGTATACCATAAGCAGCAAAATGCTTAGGAGTTGAGTATACATGTCTTCCATCTTTAAAATCATTTCCCTGTAAACCATTTACGAAAGCTACACCAAGTTTTGCCGTAAGTACAGGATCCTCTCCAAATGTCTCCTCTACCCTCGACCATCTCAACTCTCTTGCCAGGTCAAGAATTGGACCATAAGCGATATGTGCGCCCTGTAGTCTGGTTTCCAATGCAATAACCCCAGCCATTTCCTGTATAAGTTGAGGGTTCCATGTACTGCCTTGTCCCAGACCGGTAGGAAAAACTGTTGTACCTATAGCCATGTGTCCGTGCATACACTCTTCTGCAAATAATAGAGGAATACCAAGTCTGGTCTCTTCTACAGCAAATCTTTGCAAACTATTCAGCGCTTTGGCAGACAGTTTGGGGTTTAATCCATTTGACAACGTCTTTTGAGTCCATGGATCAGCTCTCAGGGTAGCCCAAAAACCCCCAATGGGAGTTTTTTGCATTCTTTCAATAAAACTTTCAGCGGGAACAGCAGTATGGTCGTCAATCTTTCTATACATCTCCCATCCGGTGGGAAAACACAACTGACCTATCTTCTCTTCCGTAGTCATCCTGCTTAACAGATCTGCTATTCTTTCATCTGTTGTTCTGTCAGGATCTTTATAAAGTTCCTGAGACAGTAGATTTCGACTAACTGTACATAAGAATAAAATGATAATCAGGTGTAATAATTTATTCATTATTATATGTACGTATTATATTCTGGATAATATTATTCGTTACAAGAAATCGATTTCACTAATTGTTACATACTTTTCAACCCCTGCAATACCTGTTACTAACAAACGTATATATCTTGTAGTTACAGGCTTTTCAAAATAGTGTGTGCGTGGTGTAGGGTCATTTATAAGATTACCAAACTCAAACTTCTCAACTGTATCCCAGGTTGCACCATTTTCACTTATCTGAATTTCGCCACTTGCCATCATACCATTAGAATGAAAAGTCTGTGGAGTATAAGTAAAGGCTTTTAACAGATATTTCTCACCCAGATCCAGAGAGATAAATGGATTTTCAGTACTCTCTTCAGATTGCCAGTAAGTTCGTTTAACTGCATCAAATGCATTCAATGCTGGTCGGTTATTCACCTGACTACTAACACCAATCAGCGCCCAGTCTCTTTTTACAACACCAAAATCTTCACTGCGAACAGCACCTCTTGCATTGTTAATGTATGAAGCTGCTTTAAGTGTTTTATATTCAACTTTCAGCGGAGATTCATATTTTGCAGAATTCAGAGTTGGCTCAGAACCATCAAGAGTGTAGTAGACTTCATATCCTGTATTCAGATTATCTGCAGCATTTTCTCCTATTGGATTCCAGTTGAATACAGTTTGCATTGGGGCAATTGTGACCACGCCATCTTTATCTCTACTAAAATCAAGCTGAGGAGGTCTGGTTTTATAATAATGAGCGGAAATATGACTAATTGCAGGCGTTAATCTTGATTCCAAAACACGCACCCTTATTTTACTTGTTGTAACTTCAGGAAATCTCAATATACGCTTGTATCCAATATTAGAAGCAACTGCAATCTCTCTCCATTCATTATCTACCCATGCATCTACAGCATGTTTTTCAACACGCTCACTATGAGTTGCTATGGCCTCTTGAAGCATAATACGATTAATAGTCTTTTCCCCATTCAATATTATAACAAACTCATCGACACCATTTTCCAGTAACAAATAGGTATCCTGGTTTCCGTCAAGCAGTTCAACCGGACCTTTGGCTCCCTCTAATAGGTTTACATCATAAGTCTCACGAATACGACTGCCCACATCTTTTAATACCTCAATATCTCTGGATGAAAATTCACCTTCACGATTTGGCGGAATATTCAAGAGGAAAATTGAATTACCCCCAACCGAACGTTCGTAAATATCAAATACATCATCAGCACTTCTTACCTTTTGATTAGTATCATCTCGATAAAACCAGCCCTCTCTTATAGAAGTATTTGTTTCTGCCGGCTGATAGTGTAGATAGTTAGCATTATATATAATTTCACGAGAACCTAAATCTTCTGCTGTCATATCATGAAAAACAGATGCTGTATCAGGATTAACCTCATAAGCTACCACATTAATTTCTGTATCTCTTGTGCCACCAGCTTCATTACCACACCATCTGATATCTTCACGACCAAATATTACAGCTTTTGGGGCAAGAGTATGAATCAACTCTCTCCAGGCAGCATAGTTGTAAGTTTGTCCCCCTTTTCTTTTGGGATGTGCTCCATCAAACCAAACCTCATGAATCTCGCCATATTCAGTCAGTATCTCAAATAATTGATTCAAAAAATATTCGTTGTAATCATCAACTACAAACTCAAATTTAGTTTTATTTTTAAAAGGGCGACCCGGAACTTCACGTGGTATAGTCCTTTTTGTGTATTTGCTAAGATTGCCATAGAGTCCGTCTGGATTTTCTATCTGGAATAAATCAGCAGGTGAGAGATAAACACCCAGTTTCAGCCCATATTTCTTACATGATTTTGAAAGTTCTCTAAGTATATCCCCTTTTCCATTCTGAAAACCAGTCGACATTATCCCATGATCAGTATATCGGCTTTGCCATAATACAAAACCATCATGATGCTTTACAGTAAGAATAACCATCTTCATACCTGCATCTTTCATGGAGCGGCACCACTGGTCTGTATCAACGGTTTTCAGATCAAAAACTGCAGGATCTTCCATACCGTTGCCCCACTCCATTCTTGTAAATGTATTGGGACCAAAATGAATAAAGGCAATAAATTCATTTCTTAATGCATCCAGCTGATTTGCAGTTGGAACAACATGTGCAGCTTTATAGATTATCGACTCTTTGGATTCACCTCTTTCAATCTTTATTGTATTCTGTGGAGTAATATTGTTCTGTGAATAGATTTGAAATGTCAGTAAAAAATATCCCACTATGAATAAAGTACTTTTCCTCATCTCTCTTATCTGTTTTTTGTATCTGAATAATCCTGAATATCTTATATGGTAGTTATAGTTGTCTAAAACGAGTACTTTTTTAATTATCTGATAAAATTACACTTTTCTCATCAGAAAGTTCAACTCTGACATCATTATATTTATCAAAACCATTTTCAAACTGATTCCCTTCAATTGAGATATTATTTACTTTCTCGAAGAAAAACATATGTTTATTCCAGTGAAACGGCTCAAATTCATTATTTCTGATAACAGAATTATTTCTGAATATAAGTCCATCTGTCGATTTTGCATAAAGGATGGGACTGTCAAACATCTCAAAAGTATTATCTTCAATTACTATCCCGGAATGAAAATATTTTTCCTGATCTTCAAGGTTTGGAATCTCAGGATAAATAGAGATCACCGCATTTGTAAACTGATAATTTGCTGTCAAAGCATTTACAAAGTGATTATTGCGAATTATTACCTCTTTACAAGCACCTGTTTCGAACCAACCGTTACAGTCGCCGCAAAGCAGAATTGCAGTTCCATGTGTATGATCAAACAGATTGTTTTCACAAACAACACGTTTTGGAGTACTAAAGAGAGCTCCTCTTGCCCTGTTATTACGCACTACATTATCTGAGAAAGTAACCTCCGGGGTCCATGTCAGATTCTCTATGCCAAATTTCCCCTCCTCTGAAATCTCCATAGGCAGTGGTTCTGAAAATGTTATTTCAAATTCCTTAGCTCCAAATTCGGTTGGTTTATCAATAGCTTTTATAGATGTTACAGTATTATTACTATTGTCCACCAATTCCATCCTTTCCGACTCTACAAACTGAACCTGATCACCCTCTTCTGCCCATTTAAAACCCCATGCCTGAGGATGCATGTATCTTGCCTGAATAGTATGATCATCTACTCTTTTGGTAATTCTAAGGTAAGTACCATGTACATTAATGGCATCATCTGCCATGGCTTCATAAAGACCATTCTTTGAAATAATTACCCCCTTACAAGCAGAAAAATGTGTTGCATCAGCCTGAGTGGTAAAATATCTCAGATCATCATCACCTCTGAGTGATACATTAAACCCATCAAGCGTTATATTTTCGCTCATTTGAGCCAGCAGACCCATTCCTTCAGCGTAATGTACTGTTACATTCTCAATAAATGTATCAAGGCATTCACTAATAAAAATGCCTGGTGTGGGACGATAATATGATCTTAAAACAAATCTCTCTCCGGTAGAAGTCTCATTAACCTGATACCACCCTTTAATACTTAATATATTGGGTGATTGCTCGGTTACCGACTCAGGGTTAAAACTTAAATCGCGACGTAGATATGTAAGTCTTTTATCCTCTCTGAATGACATCGAAGCCACAGGAGCAATTTCATATGTTTCACCTACAAATATTAATCTTCCATTTTCTATTCGATAGTTACCTCCGGGGTATATTTCCGCTATAAGCTCATCTTTTTCTTTATTTACTTCGAGTACATTCAACTGTCGAAGCGCCGGCACTTCGAAATCAATTGAAAAGTTTTTAAGTGAAATATTTTTTGAATTCAATAAAGAAAATGGCACCATCCTACCATGAAATATAAACTCTGAACCTTGACCATCTATTGTGATATTATTTAGGTTTTCAAGGGCAAACCCCACCTTTTTTGGATTATCTTGATCGTGATTTGAGATATAATACTCTCTTACAAATGCACTATCCTCATAAAAATGATAAACACCTTTAGGAAAAGTAACAGTAACATGATTATTATTTTCCACTTCCTGTAATCTTGCGATTAATCTTTGTGCATAAATTGATGCATTCTCCCTTGAGTCGGGTTTAGCTCCGAAATCTGCAATAGATAATGTTATTGAAGGATTTTTGCAGCCGGATACAGAAAGAAGACCGATAAATAATAATATTAAATAAGCCTGTTTCATAATTTAATTATTTTAGTTTATGCGCAGTCATTAATTATAAATTAATACAAATATAGTAATCATTTTCTTCAAAATATTTTTATTCTCATTTAAGGGTGTAATATCAAACCTCTCTAATGCAAATTTAGTTCTGAAAAAGAGGTTACTAAACTCTAATATTCTTCTTATTTAAAAGAAGCTTATAAGAACCAGGTAAGAACAAAGTAAGAACAGATTAAAACCTATCTTATGTTTTATCAAAAAGCACAGTCATTAAATCAATTCTTAAATAAAGCAAATTGATATTTATTGTATGTTTGTATTCGTAATTTATATATTTCATCATTTAACCTCATCATGAACAGTGACATATTACATTATTTTTTAGCTATTGATATTGGGGCCGGAAGTGGCAGGGCATTGCTTGGCACCATACAAAGCGAAAAAATTGAGTTTAGTGAAGTTACCCGTTTTCCTAACCCAATGATCGAAGTAAATGGCTTTATTTATTGGGATATACTTTATCTGTATATCCAGATAATCGATTCTATAAAAAAGGTCAAATCAATGGGTATCGAGATAAAGTCTATTGGAATTGACACATGGGGAGTGGATTATGTCTGTTTTGGAAGTGACGGCAAAGCTCTCGGAATGCCATCTGCATACAGAAACACCAACTTAAGAGGAGCTCCTGAAAGATATTTCGGGAAAATTAATAAAGAGAAGCTATATATGAAAACAGGTATTCAAATCATGGATTTCAATACTCTGTTTCAGCTTGACACACAATTACATGAAAAAACATCTATAAATAGAGTAATAGATAAAGTTTTGTTTATGCCAGATGCACTATCATATATGTTATCAGGAAAAATGGTAACAGAATATACTATTGCCTCTACATCTCAGCTTCTAAATCCTTATTATAGAGATTTTGATATGGAACTACTTGAGTCTGTGGGACTATCTAAAGATAATTTTGCACCAATAGTCTATTCCGGTACCATAATTGGTGAAACAAACAGTTCTGTAATAAAAGCTACAGGGCAAAGAGGCATTAAAGTTGTTGCTGTTGCAGGTCACGATACAGCATCTGCAGTTCTGGCTGTACCCGCTGAGGATGAGAATTTTGCATACCTGAGTTCAGGAACATGGTCTTTGATGGGGATTGAGTCAAAACAGCCTGTGGTTAACGAAGTTACATATAATCTTAATTTCACAAATGAGGGAGGTGCAGATGGTTCAATTAGGCTTTTGAAAAACATCTGTGGAATGTGGCTCATTGAAAAGTGCCGAAAAGAGTGGGAAAAAGAAAGACAGGTTTCATTTGATGAGATAGTAGAGGCAGCAATGCAGGCTGCACCATACTCTTGTTTTATCAACCCTGATGCACCATGTTTTGCAAATCCCGATTCTATGATTGATTCTATTCAGAAATATTGTAGTGATACAAATCAGAAAGTGCCTGAAACAATTGGAGAGATTGCGAGGTGTATTTATGAAAGTCTTGCTTACCGATACAAGCAGGTGTTACAGAATCTACAAAAATTAGCCGATTTTCCGATACAAAAATTGCATATTATTGGAGGAGGATCAAAGAACAATATGCTAAATCAATTTACAGCAAATGCTATTGGAATGCAGGTAATTGCAGGTCCTTCTGAGGCTACGGCTATCGGTAATATTCTTATGCAGGCAAAAGCAGCTGGTTTGGTGGAGAACAAAATTATTATGAGGGATATTGTGAGAAATTCAACTGCACTTGAATTATTTAATCCTGAAGATGTAGAAACATGGGATAGGAATTACAATAAATATCTAGAAGTGTTTTTGGAGGACAAAGAGTAGACAATCAAAGAACCAATAATATCTACAAAATTAAATCATAACATTGAAAACCATATTTTTATGAAAGAAGAACAAATTATAAAGGCATATGAAGATGCTAAGGCCAGGTATGCTGCATTGGGTGTGAGTGTAGAAGCAGCTGTTGAGAAGTTAAAGAACCTATCTATTTCAATTCACTGCTGGCAGGCAGATGATGTAATTGGATTTGAAAATCCTGACGGGGAACTTACAGGTGGAATTCAGACAACTGGTAATTTTCCGGGGAAAGCTCGTTCAATTGAGGAGCTTAAAAAAGATCTTGAGAAAGTTTTCACTTTAATACCAGGTAAACATCGTATAAGTTTACATGCAATATATGGTGATTTTGGTGGTAAGTTTGTTGATAGAGATAAAATTGAGCCGAAACATTTTCAAAGTTGGATCGACTGGGCAAAAGAGAATGATGTAAAGCTGGATTTCAATTCTACATTTTTCTCACACGAGAAAAGCAGTAGTGGCTATACACTTTCTGATTTTGATCCAGAAATTCGTAAATTCTGGAAAGATCATCTTCGTCAGTGTCGAAGAATTGCTGCAGAAATTGGCAGGCAACAAGGTGATCCATGCATACACAATATTTGGATACCAGATGGGGAAAAGGATAAAACTGTTTCACGAATTGAGCACAGAAGATTGCTAAAAGAGTCACTTGATGAAGTACTTGCTGAAAAAATAAGTACAGATTATCTTAAAGACTGTGTAGAATGTAAGCTATTTGGTATAGGTAGTGAAAGCTATGTAGTTGGATCTCATGAATTCTATATGGGATATTCTGTAGCAAACAACATGACTCTAACGCTTGATGCAGGTCATTTCCATCCAACTGAAACTATTTCTGACAAACTATCTTCTATGTTACTTTTTGTTCCCGAAATAAATCTTCATGTAAGTAGACCGGAAAGATGGGATAGCGACCATGTTGTGATCCTCAATGATGAGCTTCTTGCTATTTCACAAGAGATTGTTCGCTCTGGACAGATGGAAAAGATTCATATAGGTTTGGATTATTTTGATGCATCAATAAATAGGATTGGAGCTTATGTTATAGGTATACGTTCAGCACAGAAAGCAATGTTGCAGGCCTTGTTAGAACCAACAGCAAAGCTCAGGGAGTTTGAAATGCAAAATAAGAATTTCGAACGAATGGCCTTCCTGGAAGAGTTGAAAGCTATGCCATGGAGTGATATATACAACTATATCTGTTATATGCTAAATGTTCCAGTGGGAGATGAATATATAAAGGAAATTCAGAACTATGAGAATAATGTAACTTCAAAAAGAGTCTAATAATTATTGCAAAACCTTACTGAGAGAGTAAAATAAAAAAAAGAGAGACATTATTAACCTCAAATATAAATTAATCTATGAACACCTTAATAGGTTTACTGATAATTGCGGTGGGTAGTATGGGCCAATCAAGCTCATACGTTCCCATCAATAAGATAAAAGAATGGTCGTGGGAAAACTTCTGGCTCACGCAGGGAGTTTTTGCATGGCTTATTTTCCCGTTCTTAGGAGCGTTACTGGCTATGACTTTACCCGACATGATTGAAATTTACAGTTCCAATTCTGTTGCCTCATTACAGGCAATCGGTTATGGTGCATTATGGGGAGTTGGGGGATTGACATTTGGACTGAGTATGCGTTTTCTGGGTATAGCACTGGGGCAGTCTGTGGCATTGGGTACAACTGCTGCTCTTGGGACATTGATACCTTCAATGATTAACGGTGAACTTTTCTCACCTAAAGGATTGATACTTCTTTTAGCTGTTGCCGTCACTCTGATTGGAATAGCCTTAGTTGGTTATGCCGGAAGCCTACGCTCAAAGAATATGAGTGAGGAAGAGAAAAGAAAAGCAATTAAAGACTTTGCCTTGAAAAAAGGTCTGTTGATCGCATTATTGTCAGGTGTAATGAGTGCATGCTTTAATCTGGGCCTTAATGCAGGTATACCTATCAGAGAAGCAGCCGTTGCGGGTGGTGTATCTGATCTTTTTGCCCAGAATCCTGTTACATTACTGGTAACAACAGGAGGTTTTATTACTAATTTAATTTACTGCTTGTATATGAACAGGAAAAACAGAACAGGTGGTGAAATAAAAAAATCATCAAGTTCAGTATTTTCAAATAATATACTCTTCTGTGCATTGGCGGGACTGTTATGGTACTCTCAATTTTTTGGATTGGGTATGGGACAAAGCTTTTTTGAACCTGGTAGTGTTATGATGGCTTTTTCGTGGAGTATTTTAATGTCTCTAAATGTTGTTTTCAGCAATGTTTGGGGAATTATTTTGAAAGAATGGAAAGGGGCAGGAAAGAGAGCTGTAATATATCTGGCTCTCGGAATGGCTGTTTTGATATTCTCACTGATTATACCTAATTTATTCTGAAATTGATTAAGAATCAAAAAAAATCATTATATTTACGATATTAGAAACACAATAATGAATATCTGAAAAACAATGCGATATAACGATTTCGCTATAGATTTTAAATACTTGTTAGTCAGCGAAAGGGATCAAAAATTCGGACTGACAGTAAATACTGTTGGATTCCAACCAATTGCTCCTTACGCTGCATATCCATCAGCTGAGCACCCTAAAAGCTACTATTTCAATCCTGAAAAAGGCAGAATATTGTCTGAATATCAAATAGTTTATATTAGTAAAGGGAAAGGTTTTTTCAAATCAGAATCAACAAAAAAAACCAATATTAGTAAAGGGCAGGTTATAATTCTTTTTCCGGGTCAATGGCACACCTACTGCCCTATGAGAGAAACCGGATGGAACGAATATTATATCGGTTTTGAAGGTGAAATAATCGACAACATTGTTGAAAACGGTTTTATATCGCCTCAAAATCAGATCCTTAATGTTGGTATAAACGAAGATTTGGTGCAACTCTTCTCAACAGCAATTAAAATTGCTAAAGAAGATAAAACGGCTGCGCAGCAAAATCTGGCCGGTTTAGTTTTTAATATATTTGGTAATATTCTATTTCTGGCACAAAATAAAAACTTCGAGATTAAAGATACTGCTCAAAAGATTGAGAGAGCTAAAGTGATAATGCTGGAAAACATTAATAAGGAAATTGATGCCAAAGAAATTGCTGAAAATCTGGGCATCAGTTATTCTCTTTTCAGGAAAACTTTTAAGGAATATACCGGGTATGCACCTGCTCAATACTTTCAGGAGCTAAAACTGAGAAAAGCAAAGGAGTTGCTGACAGAAACAACCATGCCTATTAAAGAGATTTCGTATGAACTGAATTTTAGTTCATACGAATACTTTTTGTCTTTTTTCAAAAAAAGGGTGAAATTTACACCTACTGAGTATAGGGAATTAGGAACTATTGTATAGTATAAACTACTCTTCACATGATGCTAAAAATTCTTTTATCACCAATAGTTTTAATCTTATTCCTAATAACCTTTACGGGTAATTCGTATTCACAGAGCAGTTTAAACGATAAAGTTTTTTCTGGACAGCTTTTTAAAGATGAGATTACTCGTGCATACTTATATCCTTCAAAGATAATATGGCAATCTGACACTCTTGGTATGAATGTAATAAGCCCAGAGGTATTACTTAGTCCATATAAAGGACAACTAACAACCAGCAGTGAGGGGATGTCTGTTCTGAAATCGGACTCTAATATGATTGCGTCTGTATTGCTGGATTATGGTAAAGAGTTATATGGAGGGATAGAGATATCAGCAGGAATCAGAAGTGATAAAAATCCGGTTAAAGTTAGAATCAGACTTGGGGAATCCGTGACAGAGGCTATGAGTGATTGCATCGATAATAGCCACCCTGGCATGGGTTCAGCAACAAATGATCACTCATTGCGTGATTACACACTCGAAATTCCCTGGCTGGGTACAGTTGAAATTGGGAACTCAGGCTTCCGGTTTGTTAGGATAGATTTAATTGATAAAGGTGCAGAGTTGCCGATACGTTCAATAAGAGCAATAGCACGCTTTCGTGATATTCCATATCTTGGCTCTTTTCACTCAAGTTCGGAAAGATTGAATAAGATTTGGGAAACAGGTGCTTATACTGTTCACCTGAATATGCAGGAATACCTTTGGGATGGAATAAAACGTGACCGCCTTGTATGGCTTGGTGATGTTCATCCTGAAGTAATGACAATTAATAATGTATTTGGAGATCAGGAAGTTGTAAGAAAAAGCCTTGATTTTGGACGAGATACTACTCCTCTTCCCGGATGGATGAATGGAATGTCTTCCTACTCTTTGTGGTGGATAATAACTCACAGAGATTTTTATCTCTATAATGGAGATCTTGAATATCTGAGGGAACAACAGCAATATTTAACCGGTTTAATTAATCAGATCAAGTCCAAAATTGACTCCACTGGAAAAGAGAACCTTGATGGAGGACGTTTTCTGGACTGGCCCACTTCTGAAAATCCAGAAGTTATTCATTCAGGGCTGCAGGCTTTAATGCTAATTACAATGAAAGCAGGTAAAGATATAGCTGAATGGCTAAACGATGATGAACTTGAAAAAACATGCATAGAATCTATAAGAAAACTTGAAAAACATACACCTTCGACTCATCAAAACAAACAAGCAGCTGCACTTCTTGCTATTGCAGGTATATTATCTTCGGAAGATGCATCAAATATATTGCTAAAAGGGGGAGCCAATAATTTTGCAACCTTTTATGGCTATTATATGCTTGAAGCTCTTGCATTAGATGGGAAATACAATGAGGCTATGCAGATTATCTCAGATTATTGGGGTGCCATGCTTGATCTGGGAGCAACAACTTTTTGGGAAAACTTCAACTATGATGAAAAACACAATGCAGTACCTATTGACCAACTACCCGATGAGTCTAAATTTAATATTCATTCTGATGGGGGCGACCATTGCTATATTGGACTAAGAGCTAGTCTGTGTCATGGTTGGGCATCAGGACCAACTTCATGGCTAACAAGGCATGTTTTAGGAATTCAGGTGATTGAACCGGGTTCTAAGGTTATTAGGATATCACCTAATCTTGGCGATCTGGATTTTGCTGAAGGATCCTTCCCTACTCCATTGGGTATTATCAAAGTTAAGCATGTAAAACAGGCTGGTGAGAAAATTGAAAGTGAGATTGAAGCACCTGAGGGGGTGATAATTAAAATTGATGATTAAATAATAAAGATTTGGACTGTGTAGATTGGTATGGTTATAAACTAGAAAATATTTGTTAAATCCTCTTCAGAAACATTGATAATAAAATACTTAATTACATCATAAAATAAATAGTAAATAACATGTTCTATTATTGTAGTAAAAAAACGAAAAGTACAATATTGACACTTTTAATTTTTATCTGTTCCACAACATCATTAATAAGTCAGAATACACGACTAATAGTAAGAGCAGATGATCTTGGTGCATCACGTTCAATTAATTTGGCAATTATAAAATCTTATAAGGAGGGAATCGTACGTTCAGCAGAGGTTATAGTGCCAGGTCCCTGGTTCGAAGAAGCTGTCAAATTGGCCAATGAGTATCCAAACCTGGATATAGGTGTACATATTACTTTAACAAGTGAATGGTCGAATATAAAATGGCGTCCTCTTACTAAAGTAGAAAGTATTACAGATGAAAACGGTTATTTCTTTCCATTTGTTTGGCCAAATGGGAGTTATCCGAGAGGTAGTATAATGGAGAATGATTGGAAAATTGATGAAATAGAAAGGGAAGTCAGAGCACAAATTGAGACAGCTATAAAACGTATACCACATGTCTCACATATTTCTACTCACATGGGTTGTCTTAGTTTTTCAGATGAAACTAATGAACTTTTATATAAGTTGGCTAAAGAATATAATCTTAATATAATTTCCAACCAAACTACTAATGTCATAAACTTTCCACGATGGAGTGGAAGTCAATTAAGCAAAGAACAGAAATTAAAGAATTTAATAAATAATATAAAATCATTAAATACTGGAGCTTATCTATTAATTGAACATCCTGCATTTGATGATACAGAGTCACAAGGTATGGGACACATCGGATATGAGAATGTTGCGGAAGATAGAGAGGGAGTCACATATTCTTTTACTCATGATGCCGTAAAGTCTGTTATAAAAGAAAAAAATATTGAATTAATATCATATAAAGATTTTTTTAGTAGTCAAAAATAGATAAGTAATTATTGTATTCTGATCTTGCTCTTTAATAAAGTGAAAAACATACCTTTATAAAGAAATTATGATGTTTTTTAGGTTATTTTTTGCATCTTTGACAAAATAAACTTAAAAATTAAAATCATATGAAACACTTATTGGTATTGATTCTGCTTTTTATCCCTTTTATCAAAGCATTTAGTCTGAATAACACATTTAATGATGAGGGCAAGATAAATGTTATAGTAATTGGTGCACATCCTGATGATGCGGACGGATCTACTGGAGGAACTGCAATTAAATTTGCTGAACTTGGGCATAATGTGCTATTTGTTTCATTGACTAATGGTGATGCAGGACATCAATCTATAGGTGGTGGCGAGTTAGCAAGAATAAGAAGAGCTGAAGCTGAGGAAGCAGGTAAAAGATTTGGTGTCAAATATATAGTTCTTGAGAATCATGATGGAGAACTTATGCCAACATTAGAATTAAGAAAGGATGTTATCAGATTAATTCGTGAATGGAATGCTGATATTGTAATTGGTCCCAGACCTAATGATTATCATCCGGATCATAGAAATACAGCAACAGTAATACAGGATGCTGCTTATCTGGTTATTGTACCAAATGTTGTAACAGATACTCCTCCTTTAAAAAAGAATCCTGTTTTCCTTTATACACAGGATAGGTTTCAAAAGCCTTATCCCTTCCAACCTGATATTGCTATAGATATTTCTGATGTATTTGATAAAAAGATATATGGTATGGCTGCGCATGAATCACAATACTTCGACTGGCTTCCCTGGACAGTAGGAATTGAGGCGCCAACAGGAGAAAAAGAGAGATTAGAATGGCTCTCTTCTAATCGAGAGAGAGTAATTGCACCTTCTGTAAGACAGTCACTTATTAAATGGTATGGAGAAGAAACAGGTGCTAAGGTTACTCAAGCTGAAGCTTTCGAAATATGTGAATATGGCACCAGACCAAGTGATGAGGAGATAAAAAGATTATTTCCTATGATAAAGTAAATTTTTAAATTACATATAACATAAACTACTATTTTAAATTAATCTATTTAAGCTGATATTTATGAGTTGTTTTCTTAAGCCTATATCAATTGCAACGTTCTTATTAATTATTTTCTGTAATTTTTCAAATGGACAAAATCTAAATAAGAGCATTTCATTTAAACCCGTTGATCTTCAAACTGATTACCTCGAATCTCCTTTAGGAATTGATAATCCTAATCCCAGATTAAGATGGCGAATTGAAGATAATAGAGATGGTGCAAAACAGACAGCTTATAGATTGATTGTGGGTACTAATCCTGAAAAGGTTGATAACATTAGTGGAAATACACCAGTTTCTGGAAGTTATGATGGGATAAGCTGGGATACTGGAGTAATAAAGTCAGATAATCAGTTAATCAAGTATACTGGGGTAAATCTTTTGCCTTTTACCAAATATTACTGGAAAGTAATTATTTGGGATGATAATATGAATGTGAGTATTTCTGAGATCAGTAGATTCGAGACTGGTATGATGGATATGTCAAACTGGAATGGTAATTGGATAAGTGATGGAAGAGATATTCATTATAAACCTGCGCCTTATTTTCGTAAAAAATTTAAATCAGAAAAAGAGATTGAGTCTGCACGGGTATATATAGCAGTAGCAGGACTTTATGAATTATACATAAATGGGGAGAAGATAGGTAATCAACGATTGGACCCGATGTATACACGTTTTGATAGAAGAAATCTCTACGTTACACATGATGTTACTTCGCAATTGCAAAAAGGAGAAAATGCTATTGGAGTAATACTTGGCAACGGTTGGTATAACCATCAATCTCTCGGTGTATGGGATTTTGAAAGAGCTCCATGGAGAAACAGACCGGCTTTTTGTCTTGACTTACGAATTACATACACCGATGGAACTGTTGAAATTATACCAACCGATTTGAGCTGGGTTAAATCAGACAGCCCAGTTATTTTTAACAGCATTTACACTGCCGAGCATTATGATGCAAATCTTGAGAAGACTGGGTGGAGTGAACCAGGGTTTGATGATTCAAATTGGGAGGGAGTAAGACTGAGATCTGCACCTTCTACCAACATAACTGCACAGCAACTGAGACCAATCAGAAATGTAAAAATGCTTCCTGCGGTTGATTTCAAAAAAATAAACGATAGCACATATCTCTACGACTTTGGCCAGAATATGTCCGGAGTAACAAAAATAAATATCTCTGGCATAAAGGGTACAAAAGTAAAAATAAAACATGGTGAAAGGCTTGATAAATCTGGTCGGCTTGATTTAGCTAATATAAATGTTTATTACCGCGGTGATAATGATTCAGACCCATTTCAAACTGATGTGTTGATACTTAGCGGAGAGAGGGAAGATGAATTTATGGCTAAATTTAATTATAAAGGCTTTCGATATGCTGAAGTTACTGCAAATAATGCTATAGAGCTAAACAGTAAAAGTCTTACAGCATATTTTATGCATAGTGACGTCCCTCAAAGAGGCAAGATTGAAACTTCAAGTGAATTGATTAATCGTCTGTGGTGGGCTACTAACAATGCTTATTTATCCAATCTGATGGGTTATCCCACTGATTGTCCACAGCGTGAAAAGAATGGGTGGACGGGTGATGGTCATTTTGCAATAGAGACAGCTCTTTACAACTTTGATGGAATAACAATTTATGAGAAATGGATTGCTGATCACAGAGACGAACAGCAGCCTAATGGTGTTTTACCTGATATAATTCCAACAGGTGGATGGGGATATGGAACAGCTAACGGGCTTGACTGGACAAGTACTATAGCCATTATTCCATGGGAAATATACCGCTTCTATGGTGACAGTAAACTATTGTATGACAGTTATGAGAATATAAAGAGATATGTTAACTATGTAGATAGGACTAGCCCCGACGGACTAACCACTTGGGGAAGAGGTGACTGGGTTCCCGTTAAATCCAGATCTAATCTTGAGTTAACATCATCTGTTTACTTTTATGTAGACACCAAAATATTGGCAAATGCTGCAAAATTGTTTGGGAAAGAGAGTGATTACATCTATTATTCTACTTTAGCCGATAAGATTAAAAAAGCAATAAATGATAAGTTCCTAAATCGTGAAACGGGTATTTATGCAAGTGGAACTCAGACTGAACTTAGTGTTCCACTTCATTGGAAAGTTGTACCTGAAGAATTTATCCCTCTTGTTGCTTCCAATCTTGCAAAGAAGGTAGAAGAGGCAGACTATCACCTTGATGTTGGGGTATTAGGTGCTAAAGCTCTTTTAAATGCATTGAGCGAAAATGGGTTTTCTAATGTAGCTTATAAAGTAGCAGTACAAGACACCTACCCTTCTTGGGGCTGGTGGATTGTAAATGGAGCTACAACGCTTTTGGAGAACTGGGATCTTGAAGCAGAAAGAGATATCTCCGATAATCATATGATGTTTGGCGAAATTGGAGCCTGGTTCTTCAAAGGTTTGGGAGGCATTTATCCAGATGATAAACAGCCTGGGTTTAAACATATAATACTGAGGCCTCACTTTGAAAAAGAGCTGGGGCAATTCAGGGCAGAATTTAATTCTCTGTTTGGTACTATTATTTCTGACTGGAGATGGGATGCTAACTATGTAGTATATAATGTTGTTGTGCCTCCAAATTGTAGCGCTACATTTTATTTGCCCGAAAATGCTAAAATTCAAGGTACTGACAGTAAAGGTCTTGACAAAATTGCTCTCGAGTCAGGAAGCTATACTTTTAAATTATCATTACCATAGAGGACTACAAATTATAATTAGAAATTAATCTGATTTAAATTATAAATAATATGAAAATCAAAAGTTCATCAATGTCCAGAAGAAATTTCCTTGCTGTATCAGGAGCAATTGCCGGAACTTCTGTTATTAACCGAAAATCTCAGTTGTTTGCTGCAAATGTTACTGCACTAAAACACTCTGCAGTCAAAACTAAATTAGCATTAGTAGGTTTAGGTGTAAGAGGAGTCGGAATGTGGGGAAAAGATGTATTGAAAGACTATTCTGATTATGCAGAATTTGTTGGTTTTTGTGATCACAATCCAGGTAGGTTAGAAGTTGGAAGTAAAATGATTGGATCAGATTGTCCTACATACACCGATTTTGAAAAAATGATGCTTGAAACCAAGCCTGATGTTCTGATTATTACTACTGATGATAATACACATGATTATTTTGCAAAAAAAGGTATGGAGATGGGGGCTGATATAATATGTGAGAAGCCAATGGCAATTGATGAAAAGAAAATTCAAACTATTATTGATGCTGAAAAGAGAACTGGTAAGAACTTCAGAGTGACTTTCAACTATCGCTATTCACCACATAGAGCCAAAATGTGGGAGATTCTTCGTGCAGGAGAAATTGGAGAACTGACCTCAATTGATTTTCACTGGTATCTTGACACCTCTCATGGAGCAGACTATTTCAGAAGATGGCATAGGTTAAGAGAGAAGAGCGGATCACTTTTGGTCCACAAGGCAAGTCATCATTTTGATCTTCTTAACTGGTGGATAGATAGTGATCCTGAAAGTGTTTATGCATTAGGAGACTTAAATTTTTATGGTAAGAAAGGTACATTCAGAGCTGAAAACTGTAGAAATTGTAATCATACAAAAGTGTGTAATTTCTATTATGATATCATGAAGAATGAAACCAACAAAAGGTTATATGTTGATAATGAAAAATATGATGGATATTTTCGTGATGGATGTGTATTCAGAAATGATGTGAACATTTTTGATAAAATGGCTGCAACCATTAAATATATGAATGGGGTTCAAGTTTCATACTCTTTGACTGCCTACTCTCCCTATGAGGGATACAGAATTGCATTTAATGGTACAAAAGGCAGAATGGATGCATGGATTCAGGAATCTAACCCTACTACTGAAGTAAATTATGATGAAATAGTTTTGTACAAAAATTTTAGTAAAAGAGAATATATACGAATTGAGCAAGGTAGTGGGCATGGTGGTGGAGACAAACTATTGAGAGATCAAATTTTTATCCCCGGTACAAAGGATCCATTAAAACAAACAGCAGGGGTAAGAGATGGTGCTTTGGCGTGCCTGATTGGTATTGCTGCCAGAAAGAGTATTGATTCTAAAGAAATAGTATACATAAAAGATCTCACTACTATAAATCCTAATATTAATAAGATATAGTAGTTCAATAGATAACCTTCTATGATAAAATTAGGAAAATATAGTTTCGGTGTTGGTGATCGTTTTACATTTCAGGGGAAAGCACAACTTGCGGCAATTATTAGTGCAGCTGAGGAAGGATTAGAGATAACACCTGTATGGAACAAGTCAAACAGGGAGCATATATATGTAGGCACTACTTCGGCTGACACTCGTAAAGAAGCTGATGAAGCAGTAAAAGCACTGAAGTATAGAGGAAGATATTTTGTAGATGCAGATCATATAAATAAAGATACTGTTTCAAATTATGTAGATACTTCAGATTTTTTCACTCTTGATGTAGCAAATTATATTGGGAAAGAATGTGCTAAGAAGGAAATTGATCTTTTTGTTGAGTCCTGCAGAAAGTATATCGGGCAATTGAATATTCCCGGAATTAAATATCCATTAAGTATTACAAAAGAGCTTTTACATGAAATAGGTCGTAAATTTCTTATTGCAACGCAACAAGCATCAGAAATATATGCATACCTGGAAAAAGAAAAAGGTAAAGGGAACTTCATTACAGAGGTTTCAATGGATGAGGTTGACTCACCTCAAACTCCTATAGAGTTGTTGTTCATATTAAAAATGTTAGCAGATAAGTGCGTTTTTGTTCAAACTATTGCTCCCAAATTTACAGGCAGATTTAATAAGGGCATAGATTACTCTGGGAATCTTGAACAGTTTTCAAAAGAATTTGAAGAGGATATTCTGATAATCGATTATGCTATAAAAGAGTTCGGTTTACCTTATGATCTTAAACTCAGCGTTCATTCAGGTAGTGATAAGTTCTCAATTTACCCTATCATCCAAAGCATATTAATTAAATATAACAAAGGATTACATGTTAAAACTGCAGGAACAACCTGGCTCGAAGAGATTATTGGATTATCTGTTGCTGGTGGTGGTGGCCTTAAAATTGCTAAAAAGATATATGAGAACGCATTTAATCGCCGCGAAGAACTTTGTACTCCCTATGCAGATGTTATTGATATTGATCCTAACTTTCTGCCTTCAGTTAAGGAAGTAAATGGTTGGTCTGGTGAAAAGTTTTCCGATACACTACGTCATATTCCTGATCATCCGGAATATAATCCGAACTTCAGGCAGCTTATTCATGTGGCTTACCCAGTAGCTGCACAAATGGGTGATGAATTCCGTGATCTACTTATAAAACATGCTGATATAATTGGAGCAGGTGTTAAAGAGAATATTTATGAAAGGCACCTAAAGAAGTTGTTTTACAAATAGAAGTTTTTTCTATCATAATCATAAGTATTTAAATCATTTAATGTAGTAAAACATTATACAAATTACTTATTATTGTTATTTTAGAGGGTGTAATTAGCTGAAAATAAAAAGTATAATTAAATTAAATACGAATGAAAAACTATAAGTTACAACATAATTATAAAATTATTGTCATCTTAACAACAATATTTGTCACTTTGAGTTGCAATTCAAATCGATTGATTTACGTTCAGAATCTAAGATGTGAACATTTAGCTAACCCATTGGGAATTAATAGCAGGCAACCCAGATTCAGTTGGATAAACATATCTGATCAACAGGGTTCAGCCCAAACATCGTATCAAATAATAGTTGCATCTGAAAAAGATATTTTAACTGAGGATAAGAATGATTATTGGAATTCCGGAAAAGTCAATTCCTCTGAAAGCCATCTAATTACCTACAAAGGGAAAGATCTAAAGTCGGGTCAGATACTATATTGGAAAGTAAGAGTATGGGATCAAAATGATAATGTATCTGAATGGAGTGAACCGTCAAGATTGAGCATTGGTCTTCTCACTCCACAAGATTGGAAAGCTTCATATATTGGATTTATTGATAGTAATATAACTGAAAACAGATCAAATATAAACTCAGAAACCGGTAGTCAGGTATTAAATGGATTTAATCTTACCCCTCAATTTAGAAAACAGTTCTCAGTAATTGCTCCAGATAAAAAAGAGACATATTTACTTCATATAAACTCACTTGGATATCATGAAGTATACCTCAACGGTAAACAAGTGAGCGATAATGTTTTATCACCCGCCGTTTCACAGTTTAATAAACGTTCGCTGATAAACACATATGATGTAACTGAATTTATAAAATCGGGGCAAAATGACATTATTGTTTGGTTAGGGAGTGGTTGGTACACAGACGGGTTACCAGGTGTTACAGCTAGTGGACCGGCATTTAAGGCTCAATTAGATAAAGTATCAAATAAAACAATCAGTAATGTTATAGTTACAGATGAAACATGGACAGCCCGTAATAGTGAATATGAGAGAATCGGCAATTGGAGGTCTGGCAGATATGGAGGAGAAATAATTAATGGAAACCTTGAAACAAGAAATCTTTTTCTTGAATCCCCTGATGAGTTAGTTTGGAACAAAGTATCTCTTGTTGATATCCCAGTACATGAAGTAACTCCTCAGATGACAGAGCCCAACAGAATAAAAGATACAATTAGCCCAATTTCTGCAGTAAGGTTATCTGAAAATACTTATTTAATTGATATGGGAACTACCATTTCAGGATGGTTTGAAATCACATTTCCAGAATTGGAAAAGAACCAGGAAATAATAATGGAATTCTCAGATCACTTGACTAATGATGGTGAAATATATTGGCAGGGACAGATTGACAAATATATTGCTTCAGGCAGTGGTACTGAACATTTTATAAACAAGTTCAACTATCATGGTTTCCGTTATGTGAAAATTACAAATCTTAATCAGGAGCCTAAATTATCAGATATAAAGGCTCATTTTATACATACCGACTTTGAATCTACTTCTTCGTTCATATCCTCTGATGAAGATCTGAATCAAATTCATGATATGATTTCATATACTCTACGTAATGTTGGTTTAGGCGGTTATCTGGTTGATTGCCCTCAAATTGAAAGACTGGGTTATGGTGGTGATGGTAATGCTTCTACTATTACAGCTCAAACAATGTTTAATCTAGCACCTATGTATAACAATTGGATACAAGCATGGGGAGATGTAATTAGAGAAGATGGAGGCATGCCTCATACAGCGCCTAATCCTTATAGTGCCGGAGGTGGTCCATACTGGTGTGGGTTTATAATTTCAGCTTCATGGAATACATATAAAAATTATGCAGATAAGAGGATATTAGAGAAATATTACCCTGTAATGTTAAAATGGCTGGAGTATGTTGACAGATATTGTATAGATGGGCTACTTAAAAAATGGCCAAATACAGACTACAGAAACTGGTATCTAGGAGATTGGGCTACTCCTGAGGGTGTTGGTGATCCTAACCATTTGGATGAAGCATCTGTGGATTTAGTGAGTAATTGCTATTTATCAGTATGTTTAAATCAAATGGAAGAGATTGCCTCAGTACTGGGTAAAGAAGAGGATAAGAAAAAATTTTCAGAAAAGAAGGCTGAATTAAACAGAAAAATTCATGAGAATTTTTACAATGCTGCAGATGGGTATTATGCAACAGGCTCTCAGATCGATATAATATTTCCTATGCTTTGTGGAGCTGCTCCTGAAGAATTACATGAAAACTTAATTGAGATACTTGTTAAAAGGACAGCTGAGAAGTTCAATGGACACCTTAATACAGGTTTGGTGGGAATCCCTGTGATGATGGAATGGGCAGCAACTGCTAATAAACCAAATTTTGTTTACTCAATGTTAAAAAAGAAATCTTATCCCGGATATCTTTATATGATTGAGAATGGGGCAACTACTACATGGGAGCATTGGAATGGCAATAGAAGTAGAATTCACAATTGTTTTAATGGCGTTGGACAGTGGTTCTATCAGGTTGTTGGAGGTATACGTATAGTAGATAATATCCCAGCGTATAAGAAATTCTTAATTGACCCTCAAATTCCTGAAGGTGTTACATGGGCAAAAACTTCACAGATGACTCCATATGGTATGATTGAAGTCAATTGGGAACTTTTTGAGACAAGAATGCAACTGGATGTAAAAGTTCCTGTTGGAGCAACTGGAATATTGCAGATTCCTGAATATACTTCTGAGGTGATAGTTAACAGTGAAATTATATTTTCTCGTTCACTGGGCGTTTCAAATCCTGTAGATCAATTTGAACTGAGTTCCGGTAACCACACTATTGAATTCAGGTTTTAAATATTAACATAAAAAACAAAGACTTAATAATCTCAAGTCATGAAAATAAAAACAGTTATTATAATTACAACATTGGCATTAACTTTTAGTGCAAGTAATGCTCAGGATAAATTATCCGTGTCATTTGATGTTATATTAAATGGTTTTGTAGGAGATAAAATGAAAGCTTCTTATGAAAATCGTATACTTGCACAGGATGCAGAGAGACTGATTGAGCCATTCACTGTAAGAGATGAACATAGTTGCTGGCAAGGTGAATTTTGGGGTAAGTGGTTCACTTCAGCTGTATTGGCATATAGATATATCCCTACTCCTGAATTGGCTGATAAATTAAAACAGGCTGCATATGGGTTGATGGAAACCCAAACTAATGATGGTTACATTGGTAATTATGCACCTGAAAGTAGATTAAAAGCATGGGATATTTGGGGAAGAAAGTATTGTATGCTGGGTCTGATAGCCTATTACGATATTACAAATGATGAAAAGGCTCTAGAATCAGCAGCGAAAGAAGCTGACTTTCTTATTAAGGAACTCAATGATAAAAACTCAAAGATTGTGTTGATGGGCAACCACCGTGGAATGGCTGCATCATCAGTGTTAGAACCAATTTGTCAACTTTATGTACGAACCGGCAATAAAAAGTACCTTCAATTTGCGGAAGAGATCGTAAGTCAATGGGAAACAGATGAGGGTCCACAATTAATTTCCAAAGCCGACATACCTGTATCACAGCGTTTCCCCAAACCTGTTGACAACTGGTATGGATGGGAACAAGGGCAAAAAGCGTATGAAATGATGTCATGTTATGAAGGTTTGCTTGAATTATTTAGGATAACCGGAAAAGAAGAATATAAAGAAGCCGTTGAGAAAACATGGCAGAGTATTATTGATAGTGAAATTAATATCGCAGGATCAGGCTCTGCAATGGAAGCATGGTTCTCTGGAAGAGAAAAACAGACAATACCCATTGCTCATTACCAGGAGACTTGCGTTACGGCAACGTGGATAAAATTTAACCAACAGTTGTTACGACTTACCGGTGAAGCCAAGTATGCTGATGAAATTGAAAGGACATTCTATAATGCACTCCTGGGTGCAATGAAGCCTGATGGTTCAGATTGGGCAAAATACACTCCACTGTCGGGTCAGCGTCTTGAAGGTTCCGAGCAGTGTGGTATGGGACTAAATTGCTGTAATGCCAGCGGTCCCAGAGGTCTGTTCACAATCCCACAAACTGCAGTAATGCAATCAGAGGATGGAGCTTATATTAATTTTTATATTGATGGAACTTATCATCTCATAAGTCCAGAGAATCAGGAGTTTGCAATTGTACAGAATACAAACTATCCTGTTTCGGGAAAGATTGATCTGAATCTGGTTTTAGAGAAAGATGAAAATATGGAAATAGCCTTAAGAGTACCTTTTTGGAGCACAAACTATAAAATCCTTATTAATGGAAACACTGAATATGAAGCAAGTAATGTACTACCAGGAAATTATACTAAATTGAAGCGTAAATGGAAAAATAATGATAAGATTACCATAGAATTTGAGATGCAAGGAAAAATACATCGATCTGGCAATACACATGAATACGTTGCAATAACCCGAGGTCCCATAGTTCTCTGTAGAGATGAGAGAATTGGCAAACCTGCTCTAGAGGCCATTCTAACACCCATTATAAATGAAAAAGGAAATATAGATCTGGTTAAAGAAGAATCTTCAGATCCTGAAGTATACATGATATTTTCAGCACAATTTATTCCGGAATCTTATACAGAACAGGGTTCACAACCTATAAAAGTAAACTTATGCGATTATGCATCAGCAGGCAATAGTTCATACAGTTTCCCATTCTTTAAGGTATGGTTGCCTCAATTATATAACCCAAGAAATCAAGATTGAAATGAAAACAAGCAAAACTCTAATTTATCTGGCATTTATTTCATTTTCATTACTTTTTATGGACTCATGCTCAAAAAGTAGTAAAAGTAGTGTAATGCCAATCAGTCTTACAGTAGAATATCTTACAAATCCATTAGGCCTGGATATAGAAAAACCTCGAATGAGCTGGACATTAGAGCCAACCAAAGAGTCAGATTTTGGTCAAAGTCAAACAGCATATCGCATACTTGTGAGTATGTCAGAAAGCAGGCTAAAAGATAACGTTGGTGATATTTGGGACTCCGGTTGGGTCGAATCAGACAAAATGCAGTTGATAGAATATAATGGAATTCCTTTAGAATCTGACAAAGCATATTTCTGGAAAGTAGCAGTTAAAGATGAAAAGGGAGTAGAGTCAAAATATAGTAAAATATCAAAATGGAGTACTGGTCTGTTTTCACAGGATGAATGGACTGCAAAATGGATTGGTACAGGTGAATCTTACAACCCTTCTGAAGGTCCCAATAAAATGTATGACCCATGGTTCAGAAAAAAATTCACTCTAACTGAGAAGCCATATAAAGCAACACTTTTTGTAGCATCCATCGGTTTCCATGAAGTTTATGTCAATGGGAAAAAAATTGATGATCATGTTCTCCCCCCGGCAGTAACTGATCATACAAAACGAGCGCGTTATATTGCATACGAAATTGCACCAGAACTCATTAAAGGTGAAAATGTAATTGCTCTATGGTTAGGTACTGGATGGTCAATTTTTGCACCTTATGCAACAGATGATAAGCCTCGTGCACCTATAGCGATTGCGCAAACAGATATATACAATGAAAAAGGAGAAGTAATCGAACGTATTATTACAGATGAAAGTTGGAGAACACATCCTAGTCCAAATAAACTTATTGGTAACTGGGGATTTGGCGTAGGTGGCTATGGTGGTGAAATTTGGGATGCTAATCAGGAAATTGAGAACTGGAATTCAGTAGATTTCAACGACGAAGATTGGAAAAGTTCAACCATTTTAAATCCATCTTTGAAACTTTCAGCACAGCAAGTAGAGCCAAACAGGTTAATTGATGAAATTCAGCCTGTTGACATTGAACATAGATCAGATGACTCATATCGTGTAGATATGGGAGTGAATTTTGCCGGATGGACCGATATTCATGTAAAAGGTAACCCAGGTGATACTATTCATTTTCTATTTTCTGAAAGAGAAGATCAGGATATGACTTTCGCACTCCATAGTGCATATGTATTGGATAATTCAGGAGAGGGAACATTCCACAATCACTTTAACTACATGTCAGGTCGCTGGATTACAATCAAAGGATTAACCACACCACCAGTTAAAGATAATATCAAGGGTTGGCTGGTACGCACTGATTATGATGATGCAACATATTTTGAGTGTTCAGATTCACTTCAAAACTGGATATATAACAGAGTAAAATGGACTTTCGAAAATCTTTCGTTAGGAGGTTTTGTTGTTGATTGTCCTCAACGTGAGAGGTTTGGTTACGGAGGTGATGCTCATGCAACTTCAGAAACAGGACTACTCAACTACAAACTTGGAGCATTTTATACTAAATGGCTTGAAGACTGGAGAGATGTTCAGGGAACAGAACCAATGGTAGGTAATATGAATGATCCGGAGTGGGCTCGAAAACAGGAAGGAAGCGGCAGAATATTAGGAGGTGGTATTATGCCTCAGACAGCACCTACATATCATGGAGGAGGTGGTCCCGCCTGGGGTGGAATAGTTATTACACTCCCATGGTTTATGTATCAATACCATGGTGATATAAGAGCACTTGAAGAAAACTTTGAGATGATAAAAGGTTGGCTTACATTTCTGGATAGTCACGTAGAAAACAATCTACTTAATAGATATGGAGGCAGATGGGACTTCCTTGGTGACTGGCTATGGCCTGGTGCTAATGCTGCCGGTATGAATAATTATTCAGATGAGAACCTTTTTTTTAACAATTGCTATTGGGTGTATAATCTTAAAACAGCAGCTCAGATAGCCAGGATAATTGGGAGAGAAACAGATGCAGAAATCTGGTCTGAAAAAGCAAAACTGGCAAGTGAAGCTATCCACAATAAATATTATATTGAAGAGGAAAAAAACTATTCAGATATGTCGATGAGAAGTCTGACCGCCGCTTTATATGGTGATATTATGCCAGAAGAACTCCGACTAGAAATAATGAAAAGTCTCGAGAATGAGATTCTTATAAATCAGAACGGTCATATCGATGTAGGTATAACAGGTGGAGCAATGCTGTTTAAGGTACTTCGTGAAGAGGGCCGTGATGATCTTATTTACTCAATGACATCTCAAACTACATATCCAGGCTGGGGATTTATGAAAGAAAACGGCGCTACAACTATTTGGGAAAGCTGGGAAAAAGATTTAGGAGGCCACTCACTGCTTCATAGTTCTTACTTATACCCTGGTGCTTGGTACATAGATGGAGTTGCCGGAATCAGACAAGATAAGGATTTTCCAGGTTACAGGAAATTTATCATTAGGGTGCCAAAACTTACTGAATCTCAATTATCATGGGCAAAAGCTGAATTTGATTCTCCATCAGGTCTGATTAAATCACATTGGGAACGACAAGGTTCAAATCTTACACTTAACATTACTGTGCCTCCTAACTGCAGTGCTACAGTATGGTTCCCACAGGAAAATAATGAAACTATCACAGAGAACTCAGGTCATGCAATTCATATTGGAAATCAGGAAGGATATCAACTATATGAAGTACCCGCAGGCAATTATAGATTCTCAAACTGACTATTTCTCTAATATTTTAAAAAGCAATATATAAAATATAACGATATAGATTTCTCATAGTATTTGTACTAATTTTTGATAGTTGAAAGCAGAATAGAA
>FZPS01000201.1_pt56 | contig 96859 bp, 90 predicted proteins | sample 1817821 | NCBI WGS metagenome assembly FZPS01 (sample SAMEA104158645, study PRJEB21678) | metagenome | place: Germany | collected 2015-04-21
ATAGTAAAATTCATAAAAAGTGCAAGGAAAATGAGTTTGAGTTAATGAAACCCTTGCATTTATTATACTACAAAACAGCCTAAAAGTCAGTAAAATCAACACTTTTCTGATTAATCAGCAGACACTACTTAACATCTTCTTTTCATAAACAAAGTTTGTTCCATTCCACTTAGTAAGAACTTCACCCTCTTTATAGATAGTGAGCTTTCCCATCTGTTCCTTGTCAGATACGTTAAGTCTAGTTGTCTTACCAGCTGTTACTGCCAAAGTATATACATTAGAATCAATAATATATGGCTTTGGAACAGAGATTTCTTTCACATAATAAGTTCCTGCTGTTAATGATTTTGACTTTGCATAACCATTTTCATCTGTTGTCATGCTATCAACCTTATTCTTACAAGCACTGTCTGAATAAATACCATATACTGCACCTTTTACTTTCTTTCCTGTAGAAGCATCTGTTTTTACTAAATCTCCATATCCCATTTCCTCAGTCTTAACTTTAATATAAGCTGATACTGGATCTGCCTGTGGCTGTTCTGATACAAACTCCTGGTCATCAGCATCTCCAGTAAGCCAGAATACACTACTAGTTGTAGGTTCTACTACACCTGCTGTGGAAGTAAATGAACCAACTGTATCTGACGAATTAGTTTTGGTTGTGTAAACTGTCATTGTATTTCCATTCTTCTCAACTGTGTATCCTGAGATAGAAAAATCAAAGTCCTTTAACACTCCGTTTGTATCTTTAAAAGTATATTCATATCTTTTATTAGATTCGCTCCATTTAAGTACATATGATTCACCCGAATTTTTACTAACAGAAGCAAAGCTTGGTCTCACAGCACTATATGACTTATTAATGTTATTTCTTAATGTTTCATAATACTGATATGATGCATCCGAATTAGGTGCACAATAGCAAATCTTTGAAGCAGCTGAATCCGCCTCTGGTGTTCCAAATAAACCTTCTGTAATAATCCATACCATTGCCTGTGTTGCAATATATTCATCTGCCTGTGAACCTACTGGACCTGTATTTTCTGTTGATGAATAACCATAATACATACAGTACGCTAATTGCTTTCTTTGAGCTTGTGATAATGGCGTTCTCGTATTTTCTTCATCACTTGTCATTAGCTGACCGCCTTTAGCACTTAAGCTGAAATTCATACAATACGCAGAATGACCATCAATCATAGCGTATAGAATACCACCCGTATAGGTTTTGTTCTGAAACTCACTTACCGGTCCATGATCTCTTGCTGAAGCTACCCAAAACGCAATATTTGCACTCTCACTCGCAGCAAAAACTGGCACTCCATTAGAAAAAAAGGTTGAAATCATTGTGACCATAGCAAGGATAGTTGCTGTGAATCGTTTCATTTTTTCTCTCATTTCTTATTCCTCCATTTTATTTTTTTCATAAAAAAAAACGGGTAAATATAAGTTATTGGCTTATATCTACCCGTTAGGTATTATCTTTTATTTATCTGTGACATCTGAACTCATAATATGTTTCGTTGTTAGTCTTATATGTTCCTGCATAGGTAATATTGAATATATTTCCATTCTCTAGCAAAATCATACCTGCTATATCATTCGCAATTGCCTCAACACTTCCATACTTATATCCAGTTATATCAGAAGCCTTATTAAGGTCAACATTTATAAACATACTGAAATAACTATTTTCCATTCCATCCATCGGATAACATTCATCATATACTTCTTGAGTAATCTTTCCCTCTTTTAGTAATTTGTTTAAATTATCCTCTGTAGTAATTTTTCCATTCTGCTGACATTTCTTAATTGCCATCTGAACAACTTTATTTGGATCATAGCTTACACTCTTTACTGGTGCTTCTGTAGGTGTTTGTGTAGGTGCATTAGTTGGTGTCTCAGTTGCTTGCACTGGTGCCTGCGTTGGTGCCTCTGTCGGAGCCTGCGTTGGTGCTTGCGTCTGAATCTCTGGCTTTGTATTGCTTAGATAACTATCTGAACAAAATCCTTCACTACCATTATAATTAATTCTATACCAACCTGTAGAAGCCTTACCTGTAACCTCTACACTTAAACCAGTTGAAAGATTTCCAATAACATCATATTCAGTTCCTGGCCCCTTTCTGACATTTACTGATGAAATAACATACATAGTTGCACTCATATCACTTACTGTAAATGCTGGCTCTTTTGTAGGTGCCTGCGTTGGCTTTTCTGTTTGTTCTTTGGTTGGTGTTGCTGTAGGCTTTTCTGTATCTTTCTCAGTAGGTTTAGTAATAACCTCTTCCTTTGCTTTCTCTGTAACTTTCTCAGTCACTTTTTGAGTTTCTTTATTATCATGAGTTGTCGTTTGCTCTATAACCGAAGGCTTTGCAGTAGCATTTGATGACTTATCATCACTCTTATTGCTACAACCTGGCATAGTTGCTACAAAACATACAGATAAAATCATTAATAATAACTTTTTCATAATAACCACCCATCCCTTCTCTTTTCTCGTAAGAGGGATAGGCTTGTCTTCGTGCCTGTCCACTCTTACCTTGTGGACGATCAATTGATACTCGGGCACGAGACATATGGTGAATCTCGTATCCTATGCATCTTTTGCTCCTTTCATTATACATTCTTCTTAATCATTAATAAACAATATTTAACCAATCTCTTTTTCATAGCGTCACTTCCTTCCTGATTTCTATGGTGTTCCTGCTTCAACAAACACTGCAAATATTCTAAATACTATGCTAAATAGCATTATGAAAATCTTCGTTAATTCAAATGCAGCTTTTAGTATCATCATTCCTAACCAAAGAATTGCTTTAATTATATTTACAAATATCTGACCAATAAATCTTACTATTCTACCCATTAAAATCTCCTCCTTTGTAGGTGGCAGATTTCAAATAGGCATTTCTACCACCTTATCATTTTGTTAAAAGAAACATTCATCAACCATTGCATCAATTTCACTTGATGGATTATCAATGCTGTTTGAATCTCCTGCGACAAGTTCATTATCTTTTTCAATCTGAACTGGTATATTTGTCTGCGATGTGTTAACTCCAGTAATAATAGAAGCAAGAGATTTGATTATTTCATCTTTTACTAAAGATATGGTATTTTCTTGTATTTCCTTCTTTAATTGAAGCATCTCTTCTTCTGTTACAAACCTTTTATCTTCAATAACATCAACAACACCCTCACTTGTTAAGTGGTCTATATAATATTCAATAGCATCTGAGATAAACTTGTTCTTGGATTTATAATTGATTTTATCCAAGTTCTGAAGTATCTGGTTGATTTTTACATGCTGTGGGTTATCCAAATATGTTCGGTAACTATATCTGAAAGGCTTTACTTCCATAATCATGCACCTCGCTTAAGCCATTTATTAAGTGCTACTCTGCCTAGATACTCAAATCCCTTTGCATTGGCTTTCACATCAACAATGTAATTAATGTTTTTCTGTTCGATTTCGCCAAACCTCTTAACTACACTAGCACCGCCACCTACAAATATAACTGGCATGGTTTTTAAGTTAACTCCATATTCTCTAAGGCTGTGATATACCGATTTCACATATTCCTTGATTCCATTTCTTATCACTTCAAGGAATTCATCATCTATATCTGGTGTGTTACCTCTCATAACATCCTGAATTATTGACTCATCAACTTCTTCACCAAGTTTTCTGTAACATTCAGCATTTACACTTCTAAGACATGTTATAAGTCCATTTGGCTTAGTGATACATTTCTCATTAATCGGCTTTCTGTTTTCAAGTGGCATAATATCTACTGTCCAAGAACCAACATCTACAATTACTATTTTCTGTTTAAATGTAGGTATCAAATCTACAACCGCTGCATAGCACTGAGGAAATACTGCAACATTTACTATCTCAACATCATATTGCTCCTGCTGATACTTAAATGAAACATTTCTGTTTGTTTTCAAGTATTCAACAAATTCATCTTTTTCATCACCGAATCTTGATAATGGTAATCCTGCAGCAATGAATACCTGACCTCCGTTTTTTCCTCTCTTCTTAAGTTCTCTTGCAATTGCTACTAAAGTAAGTAGGTAATAATTTTCATTTTCAACTTTATTAGCTCTTACTTCTGTTCTTTTACATCCTATTTCATAATACTTTCCGTTGTATTCAAGGATGTTATCAAAGAATGCTGGCTCTGTTGAAATAACCTCTGAACTTGCTCTAAATACCTGAGATGCTGTTTTCATCATCATCCATCCATGATCAATTCCTATTACTTCAATCTTATCTGACATATCAATCATCTCCTTATCCATATAATACTTTCATATATTTGTTTTTTCTTTGTTACAGCTTTCCTTTGTTATGATGTCTAATTCTGCATCTGCCTGAGCTGACATTACTGCAAGTGCATAAGTCAAAAGTGCCAGAACAATTACTACAAACGCTGCTAGTCCTAATAATACAAAAACTATTATTTCTTTCATATGTCACCGCCTTCCGTAACTGCCACAGTTTTTTCCATTTCACATTCGCAGTTGGCATGACATTTTCTAGCAAGTTTTTGAAAATATTCGCATCTGTAACAATCATTCTCAGCCATAAACAATCTTTTCTTATTTCTGGCAACGATTACTTTATATCTCTTTAGCAAATATTCTCTGTCGAGCAATTTTTCCTGCTGGTCATTCATAACATGATGTTGTTCCCTAATACGAGAGTTTAGATTATCAACATATGCAAGAAATTTTTCTTCGGTGCTAATATCTACACCATCGTAAAAGATTTCCAATCATTTTGTACCTTCGCTTTCTACACAACTTAATCGTTATGTAGGTGTGCTTTGTTCCTACTCGCCCGCACACAAAAACATTTAATAATGTTTAGGGAGTTACAGATAAGCCGCATATGCGTTTACGACGCATTACCTAAGTAACACTATCTTCTCTACTGCCTTTTCGAGAACCGGGAAGTTTCTAACAAACACCCTCATATTTTATTATCATTCCGCAACATTTAGCTTTCGCTTAACCATGATTCGCTCCACCTTCATTTCTCAATCCATCGGCACTCTTGGCAAATCTCTTTGATTACACTTTGGTCTGAACCGGAATTATCACTATATCTGTAACTGATATTCAGTTGTCTGAGTTTTTCAACTCGCAGGAATATAATAAATCAAATATGTTGATTAATGTATCTCGCCAAAAGATGTATTTAAGTTTTTCACCCACCTTTTTAAGATGTATTTAAAGTTCTCATTTGTGAACTTCTTAATCTTATTATAAGGTTCACTTTTGTGTCTGTCAATAGTTTAAAAGAAAATAGTATCACTTTTGTGAACTTTATGATACTATAGATTATATAAATGATTATTTACAATCTATGATTCTGAATGAAAGAGAGGACTATTTGATGACTGATAATAATACAATTGCTTCCAAGATAAAAAGATATAGAAAAGAAAGAAATATGACTCAAGATGAATTAAGTGAAAGATGTGGTATAAGCGTTTCTACTATAAAAAAATATGAAACAGGCAATCGCAATCCTAAGCTTGATCAATTAAATAAAATTGCTACTGCTCTAAACATTAATGTTAGTGCTTTCATTGATACTGATATAAATACGATTGGTGATGTCCTTTCAATGCTCTTTAAAATTGAAAGAAACACAGATATTAATTGGAACTATCAAAGAGATGAAAACAATCAAATACTTCCAGATACAATTTCTATTTCATTTACAAATAGTGATATTAATAATCTATTAGCAAAATATCTATTAAATAAGGACATCTCTCCTTTACCTATGAATAATGATGATTATGAGGAGGATTTCTTATTAAATGATGCAGATTCAAATATCCTTATTGAATATCACAAAAAACAATAGCTCTGACTGTGAACAACGAACATAAAAAAAACAGCATTTCATTTAACGTGAAATGCTGTTTTTTCTATACATACCATAAATATGTTCTGGCATATGATTATTTTTTTTAAGAAAAATAGGGGGATGTGTCTTGTACACAGTCCCCCTATATTAAATACACCTTAATTTCCATCTTTTCTGGAAACTCGAACTTGCCATCGGCATGATAGAGACCAATATGCTCCTTCATAAATGAGGGTGAGATCTCGTAAGTGCCCAGAAAATAGGCGTTTTCAATTAGTGTTTTTCGGCAATTGCAGCCTGTGCTGATATAACTAAAGTAGCTGACAGAACCTCTTTTCCATCTATTGCCGGGAATACATCAGCACATGGAACTGCATCGAGGGAATCAACAACCGGGATTCTTACTATTTCCTGCTTACAAGCAGTTCTATGCCTTGTAAAATCAGGAACATCATATCCCTTATTAGAAACTTGTTTAATCCAGCCATAAAATGTACCAGGAGCAATACCTTTTTCTCTACACCATAATGGTATGGGTAACCCACTTTTATAGCAATCTAACACTAACGAAAATCTTTGATCTAATGAATAAAGTGATGTCATATATTTCCTCCATAATTTTTTGTTACTCATAATTATGAAGAATTATCAGTCTGATTTCCAGACGCTATTTTATTTAGCGCTTACCATCAATTTAATGCATAGATATTTCTTTTATATTTGTATTATAGCAAAGACGATCTAATATTTGTTATCTATTGTCTATTCTGTCAAGTTTATTGCTTAACTTGCAAAAGAAGTTGGCATATCGCCAACTTCTTTTGTCATCTATTTAATATAACACTTCATAACTACTGAACACGATTACCATTGTACCCTATTTCATCATAATTTTCATCTGCCCTCCATGCAATTGAGAGCAGTGTTAATTTTTTATCTAGTTTTTTTAAAACAACATTTTATTCATCGCTTACAAAAAAACTGCCACAAAATAGAACTAATAATCCTACTGTGACAGTTAATTTTCATAGTTCTGCATGAATTACAGTTTATGTTCATTATGTATATTTATATCCCAAAATGTCCTAATTCATACCAGCCCTCCTCAATTTTTCTAAATTGTACTCCATCATACCATTTCTTAATTTCTTCCTTAGCTTCTTTAAAATCATTCGTATAAATAACACCATACATTTTTGTTTCATCTTGCCAAAATATAATATAGTTTTCTGTAACCCATATAAAATTATAGTGTCCTTTATACGAAGCTTCACATATCTTTTTTAGTGAATTTTTCTCCTCATCATTCATATTTATTTTTTTATCACCATCTATTATCTCGAACGCTGACTTATCAATGTCCAAAATTATCATTTCAGAATAGTTTTCTTTATTGTAATACTCAAAAAGCATATCTCTTATTTTTGAATAATTTTCTGATACTGTTTCAAAATCCTTTATATACAAAGTTTCCTTTGAATAAAACAAATTGACTAGAATAAAACCAACAGCAATAATTAACAAAAGAAAAACTACTAAAATATTTTTTTTCATTTCATACCTCCTATAAAAGATTCTTCAAATGACATATAGCTAAAAAATGGTTTATGTTCTCCATCATATTCTGACCAGTGTTGTAAAATATACCAAGATCTAAAACCTGCAAGTATCCCAAAACTAGTTCCATATCCATATCCATCGGTCAAATCTGTATAATCTAATCCATAGACATCATAATAAGTAAATTTTAATGTGTATTCACAGTTGTTTTTATCCTTATTAAATTTAAATGATGTCATTTCGATTTTTACACCATACAATCCATCGATGCATATACCAAGACCATTTGTTTTATCATTAAAATATGGATTATAAACTACACCATTCATTTTATTTGCCATCATACTTTCATCTCTAGAGCTATCATTATAAGCAAGTATATTTACATTACCATTGTTCTCCATTAAAATATTCATCAAAATCTCATTAACTTTGTTTACATATTTCTTCGAATTATCATGTTTTTTAACTTTATTTGTCAAAACTTCATTACAGTAATCACTTCCAGTTCCATCCAAAAAATGGTCAATCATTTCCATCCCGACATCTACCATTTCTCCACTAGATAATAACCATACCAAAGTTTTCCAACTTCTAATATAATCATATTTACTTACCAAGAAAAAATCTGACCAATTTATCCATGATAATTCCTTCAATTCACTCTTTGATAAATCAGCATATTTAAAATCTTCTGGTCGATCCTCAAGTTCACAACTTTTCGCTTTGTAATCAGTCGCTTCTGTTTCATATATCAAGAACTCATGAACTTTTGAATTACAAGGTTCATTATCAATTTTATCATCTAATCCATCGCCATCTGTATTTTTTGAATTCGGATTGCTCTTCATTCTAAATATATATGAACTAACTTGTATAGGAATATTAAATTCATCAAAAATAGTATTCAGCCAATATCCTGGAAGTGAAGATATTTCTTCTCCATCCAACAATCCATCTCCATCTGAATCAGGATTCTGAGGATCTGTGTATATAGTCATACCATTTGACAATCTCATTCCAGATATTTCAAAGATATCTGCTATACCATCGCCATCACTATCTGTATCATCAATCTTTTGATCTATAATTATTTCACTATATATATCGATTAATTCATCCGCAGTTACTGCCTTAAAATATTCACCACCAGTCTGTATTGCTATACTTCTTAACAGTTCATTATCATTCTGCCCTCCAATATATACCGTATTAATTTTAATTCCATTTTCAATAACATTATTTAATGTAGTAGTGTTTATGGTAGATTGTCCATCACTAACTAATATTATCATCTTTTCAGAATCATTCCTTGCATTTAGCAACATATTTACAGATGTGTTAATACCTGCATTAAAATCGGTTCCTCCACTTGAATATATTTCATCAAGTGCACTAATTAATATATAATTTGAATTTGTCAATCCACATGCTATCCTTGCTGTAGACTCAAATAACACGATTCCCGTTTGATCAGCACTTGTTTGAGCATTAATAAAATTCTTTGATGCTAATTTCCTATAATTTGATATTTCCTTATAACTTGATCCCGGATATAATGTATTTCTAACTGTATATTCGAAATTAGGGTCATTTGTTTGCATACTTCCTGAACAATCAATTGATATTACAGTATCAGACTTATTCTCTCCACTGGTATACTCAATTTTATTTCTCCATGCTTCAAACCACTGTCTCTTATCTACAAGCATATATTTACTAAAATGTTTTACATTTACCGAAACACACATTTCCAATGTATCAATGCTAGTTTCCTGTTCAACAAATCTATCATTTTCTTCATCATACCATAGCACCAACAAATTATTAAATGTTTCGTCCGAAATTGAACTATCTAAATAAAATGTAATTTTTGCATCATCAAACCTAGAACTACTTTTTATTTCAATCGGAACACCTATCAAACCAACTGTATCAGAAACTAATCTGTCTATTCCATACAAATCCTCTATAGAAGTTGTATTGTTAATATACCCCGTACCTTCAAATTCAACAGACACACTAGATACTTCCGGGCTTTCTTCATTCAATATATTTACTTGCAAATTTTGAAACACTTTCTCATCACAATCTAATATTCCATTATTATCTGTATCTGTTAACGTTGGATTAAAGTTTAAATAGATTTCATCACCATCATTCAATGTATCTCCATCTGTGTCTGCATTCTCAGGTTCAGTTGAATACAGAGTAACTTCTTCGTAATCAGATAGCCCATCATCATCACTATCACTTTTATTAGGATCTGTACCGATTTCTACCTCAATACCATTATTTAATCCATCTGTATCACTGTCAACATTAAAATCTGGTATACCTGAAACTAAAGAATCATAAATAATCGGATTACTTTTTGTTAAAAACATTTCTTGCGAATCCATCAACCCATCTTCATCTGTATCTCTATTGTATTTATTTGTACCAACTAGCGTTTCATAGTAATCTGTAATTCCATCGTCATCACTATCAATTTCAATATCCATATTGTTTTCAGATACAACTAATACACCATTATCATTCCAATTTTGAATCTTTACGCAATTTAACCCATTAACATAGTCAGCATAACTTAATACAATCGAACAATTCCATAATGTAGTATTATTTCCTCTCCAAAAACGTAATTCTGTTGCACCTTCATCCTCAAAAGTTACAACATAAGCATAAATATTTTCTACAACTTCGATATCAACTTTCTTCGGGTTATACAACTTTTTATCTACATTTGAAAGATTTATATCATTCCCATTACTCTCCTCTTTAGATGCCTCTGAAAAATTCACATACAAAACCGCATTGTCATTCTTCCATGATGCAAATTCTGAAACATCTAAATATATAATATCTCCTGCATGAAAATAATTTTCTTCTGTTTCCTCATCTACTTCAATCAGTTCCCAATGACCATATTCACTACCATCTGCAAAATATACATTATTTGAATCTCTACCACCAGCACTCCATGAATTCCACTGAGTTGACTTATCAGAGCTATAACGGTTAAATGTTATATTATATGCACTTTCAGGTACACTTACACTCCATGTTGTATCATCCCTCTTTGTCATCATATAACTATCATGACCTGACGAATTATCTACAAGCTCTATAATTGCATTATCATTTCCAATCCATTTCTCTGCTGTATTATCAACTAAATAGAGTGTTGTATATGTATCAATTTCCTCTGCGTCGGCCTCAAACATTCCTAAATTGATGCTTGTAAATAAAATTACTATTGCTAAAATAACTGATAAAATTTCTTTAAAATTTTCTTTAATTATCCTTGTCATATTACTATTCGAATGAAATATTTAACATTACTATATTATTCATTCTTTTCCTTTCTTTCAAATTAAATTTTTACTTAATGTAATATGATAGCATTACATTGAACTCCTATTTTTTCTTTCGATATAATTTTCTATTTTGCCAAGAAAAAATGTAATTCCATTTAATAAAATAAAAATGATTTCATATGAGGTAATTGCCATTCTGTTAATATAAAATACAATTAACAAAGCAAAATCAATCAAAACAATAACCCTTGCAATTATTCTATTTCTTTTATTTCGTGCTTCATCTAAAGGGTGATTTATATTTTCTATTGGTGAATAAAGAAACATTAACAGCATAAGTATTGCTGTAATAAATATCATTATTGCATTATTAAACAATAATACATTGTTATTAACCAATATCATCGCCAATACATAAGATGCCACCGACATTACTAAACATATTTCACTCTTTTTTGCATGATAGCCACCTGTAAATACTCTTAATGGAACAAAAAAACACAAATAACAAGCAAAAAACAAGTATTGCTCTCTAAACAGACTTATTGTCAATAATGTCATTAGTAATATAGAATTCAATAATACCACTTCAAAAGCATACACATATATTTCTCTGTTATCTTGATTTAATATCTTTTTCCTTGACAAATAGAAAACTATATCTTCTGCAATGTTCTTAAACATTTATTTACTATTCCTTTTTGTTTTTTTTAAAAGCTTTTCTGGCACCTTAGGTTCATAAAGACCAATACATGATGTTGATGCACAAGTAACTTTGGCTATAGACAACAAAATCTTTTCAATCTTATTCTCTTTCATGACTTTTTCTCCTTCTGTTTGAATTTTGATTTTACTTTTTATTCCGCAATACATTTCGTTTTGCTTGCTAAGATTGTAGCAGAATAATTTCATTTTTTGTCGTTTCTTGCTTAATCTGTCACTTTTCTTGCTTAATCTGCAAAAAAAGATGCTGACAAAATGTCAACATCTTTTAATCAATCTTATTCTGTATTAATATATTTGTATTGAATTCTTCATTTTTAATATACATAGCCATTTGACCATCATATTTTTTCACTGTTCTTCTTACGCTTCTTAACCCTATACCATGAAATTCCGAATCTCTCTTACTTGTTTTAATTTCTTCTATTTCAATTAGTTTAGTACATTTATTTTTTATATTAATAATCAAAAAGCTTTTTTCCTGCTTTATGGTTATTTCTACGAATGATTCTATTTCCACCCTTGCAGCTTCAATAGCATTATCAATTAAATTTCCCAATATATTAGCCATATCAATATTACTTACGATATTTCTTGGAGGAAGTTCTATATTAACCACAAATACAATATTTTGCTTTTCCGCAATGTTTTGTTTTGTATTAATAATTGCATCTACTACAGAATTACCTGTTTTAATATAAAACATTTTTTGTTCCATTAATTTATTTTCTTTTTGTAAAAATGTCTTTATTTCTTCAAGTTTTTCTTCTTCTGCCAATTGTGTCAAAGCTATAATGTCGTTTTTATAATCATGAATACTTTGTCTCCACAATTCAAAGGTCTGTTCTGTTTCATTCAACGATTTCTGCAACATCTTATTATTTAGTTCAATGAGTAAATTCGTTTTCTTCTGCTCATACCCCTCTGCTATTTTGATAACAAAACCAAAGATTATCATTTCAATACCAAGGGATGCAATGAAGAAAAACATAGTAAAGCTGCTTATCTCATCATTAGTTTTATCTAATTCAGAGTGTATCAACACCAAGTTAGATATCAACAGGAATGCGGAACACACTCCCATAATCACAATATACAAAGGGGGTATTGTTTTCTTATGTGCAATTACTCTGTTCAATGTAAGAACTAAAATGGTCAGTATACTTTTGCTTAGCAATATGCAAATAAGTCTTATAAAACTCTGTTCATTTAATATATAACCTGTATTTGTATCAATTACAATAGCAACAATATATATTATCATAAAGTCAATTGCTGATAGTATCGCAGCATATGCAACCACCATCCCTATTGATAGCAGATATTTTTTCCTGTAGCTAACACATTGTATTGCTATACATAACAATATAAATATGCCTGTGGTAATATAAGAAAAAAGATTTATGTGATTTAATATAAAAACAATTACTGATGCTATGGTTGAAAGTAACACAATTTTATTTTTTGAACCACTTAGTTTTTCTTTTGCCACAAATGTACCACAAAAATAACTGCACATAAATATTTCTATAAATGTCGCAACATACTCAATGCACCAAAAAAATTCTTTCATACATTTTCTCCCCAATATCGAGTTAATTCATCTTTTAATATTTTTATTCCAGACCTGCTTGTAATCAATTTTTCACCATTATCCAATGTAATGTCATAGTTAGTATACTCTTTTATGTATTTCATATTTACTACACAACCATTATGTATTTTTACAAAATTGTTATCATTAATCTCGTTAATGAAATCTTTAATTGGTTTCCACATACTTAAAACCTTATTGTCAGCCAAATGAATAAATAACTTTCTTTTTACAATTTCAAAATAACATATCTCTGATTGCTCTACCCTATGATCTCCATCATCACTTTTAATAACAATGTATCTTCTTTCTCTTTTTTTGTACAATGCATATGCAGATTTTAATGCAATATTTAGTTCTTCTTTTATTCTGTTTTTTCGGATATATCTAAACGGATTGTACTCGAATGAATCAAAAACATACTTCTCATACGAAGATATGAATATTATTATTATATCTTCATTAGTTTCTCTTAATATTTTTGCGACTTCCAACCCTGAGATGTTTGGCATATCTACATCTAACAACAGTAAATCATAATGTGATTTTTCATTTTTTATTGTTTCTATTAGATTAGTTCCATTCGCAAAAATTGAAACATCAATCACATCTTTTAAGCTTGTAAAAATCTTATAAATATCATTCTTTAATATGTTTGTTATTTTTGAATCATCATCACAAATTGCAATATTCACATTCTCTCGACACCTTTAGTTATTTGTTTTATAAATATAATATTATTATTAAATTTTATCATTTATCGACATAAATTTCAATCAAGAAACTTTAAATGATAATACATATCTTTCTGTCGAAACTAATTTTACAGCGTTTACTTCACTTCACCTGTTACTGTGAGAACTACCACCTGTCACCCAAAAGGTATTGTCGTCCCTTTAATGATAGATTATGTTAACATCATCCTACAAATCCAGCTACTGAGGAGTACGCCTTTCGACGTACTCCAACCACTTATCGGCTCTTTCCTCCCCTCTTAATCTCCTTATCTCCATAGCTCATTGATTCTGCCACCTGTGCTACTTCCATAAGTTCCTTGTTATTCTTCTCATAGATGTCATCCCACATCTGCTCCATTTCGTGCATCTGCACATCCATTGACAGCTTTGCTATATTTCCAATAGCAGCTTCTAGATGTCTGTCCATACTTTCATAGACCTTCTTCTGCCACTTCCATAGTTTCTTAAGCATTTCTGTCTTTGAGAATTTCTTCTCTTTATCCGAGTAATCAACCACTTTTTCAACTCGCAGGAATATAATAAATCAAATATGTTGATTAATGTATCTCGCCAAAAGATGTATTTAAGTTTTTCACCCACCTTTTTAAGATGTATCTAATTATTATCTTTTTCAACAATCACATTCCATACATGTTTTGGTAATGGTCGTGCAGGCTCTCTGAATTTCTCTAAATACTCTTCAAAAACATCTGTATTAATTAGTGCTGAATTGCCAACCTTATAAACTGCTCCTGCTTCATAAGCTAAAGTCATAATTCTCGTTTTTCCAAGTCCATATATTATTTCGCCTTCTGTGGCATTTACATATTTCTTCATTATATCTTTTGTCTCTGAATAACACTTGTATGAATAACTCATGTTCTATCACCCCCATTTCCCTCAAATAAAGGTTTTTTCATTTTTCTAGGTTCTTGCCTAAACTGTTCCATATATTGATCAAATACTTCTAAATTTATTAGCACTGTGCCACCAGTACCTTCGTTAATCTTGTATGTTGCTCCTGCTGCTCTAGCCATTTCAATAAATCTATGATGACCTATGCTATAAATAATTGAACCTTCACCAATTCTCACAAACTTTTTTATTACATGTTTATTAGTACTTGGTACTTTATAAATATGCTTCATGTATTCATTCAACCTTTCTTTATGTATCAATTCTGTTTTTGGGAGCTTGTAAAAAGCTCCTGCTGCAATTGCGAGAAATCTAATATTCTCTCCACTTATCTGATACTCACTCGCTACCTCCGCCACTCTTATATATCTTTTAGATATATAAGAGGATTTATTCTTGATATCTAAATTATTCGCCATTCCATCACCTACTTATAAAAGTTGTCATCCACAATATGAAATGTTTCCAAATACTCGTCTATAATCTCCAACTTTACAAGAACCAACTGTCCTATCTTATAACAAGCCTTTGCATCCTTCGCAAACTGCATAAACTTCGAAAGACTCATATGATACATTTCAGCTCCTTCGTCATATCTTACAAATTTCTCATTAGCCTTTTTCTTGTAATTTAAATATGCTTTTGTGTGTTCCATAAAAATGCTCCTTTCATCTTCTGACCAATTTCGTATACTGTATGACCAATTTTCGTATAAATTCTTAACTATACGAAATAACCTTTTTAACGCAAAAAAGAGGATATCTTCTAAATTTCTTTAGAAAATATCCTCTAAAATAGTGCTTTTTCAGTTTTTCAGGCAGGAGCCATTCTGTACCAACACGTAAGTTTCTTTTTCTGACTATGTTTTTTCTTGGTCAAAAGTTGGTCAAATCAACCTGACCAATCGTATTTTTCATATACAGAAGCACCGAATCCCTTGATTTTACGGCATTCTTACTTATCCAATGACTTCATCGTCGGGAACAGCAACACATCACGAATAGCTGGTGAGTTTGTAAGTAACATCACCAAACGGTCAATACCGTATCCGATACCGCCTGTAGGTGGCATACCTATCTCTAAGGCGTTAAGGAAGTCTTCATCTGTATGGTTAGCTTCCTCGTCGCCTGCTGCAAATGCAGCTTCCTGTGCAACAAAACGTTCTCTCTGATCGATTGGATCATTAAGTTCTGAGTATGCATTACACATCTCACGTCCATATATGAATAACTCGAATCTTTCAACATAGTCTGGATCTGATGGTTTTCTCTTTGTAAGTGGAGAAATCTCTACAGGGTGATCCATAACAAATGTTGGCTGGATAAGTTTTTCTTCTACAAATTCTTCGAAGAAGAGGTTGATGATGTCGCCCTTTGTATGTCTTTCTTCAAATTCAATATGATGTTCTTTAGCAAGCGCCTTAGCTTCTTCTGCTGTATGGATATCAGCAAAATCAATGCCTGAATATTTCTTAATGGCATCTAACATTGTAATACGCTCGAAAGGTTTGCCTAAATCAATCATAGCCTCTGCATATGGAATAAGTGTTGTTCCACATACTTCCTGTGCTAAATAACGGAACATATTTTCAGTTAAGTCCATCATTCCATAATAATCTGTGTATGCTTGATATAATTCCATAAGTGTGAACTCTGGGTTATGTCTTGTATCACAGCCTTCGTTTCTAAATACACGACCTATTTCGTAAACTCTTTCAAGTCCACCAACAATAAGTCTCTTTAAATACAATTCCAATGAAATTCTAAGTGAAACATCCTCATCCAAAGAGTTGAAGTGGGTTTCAAATGGTCTTGCTGAAGCACCACCTGCATTATGTACAAGCACTGGTGTTTCAACTTCCATAAATCCTTGATTATCAAGGAACTTACGGATTTCTGATAATATTTTTGAACGTTTGATGAAAGTTTCCTTAACATCTTGATTCATTATAAGGTCAGTATATCTTTGTCTGTAACGAATGTCTGTGTTAGTAAGTCCATGGAACTTCTCTGGAAGTATCTGTAAACTCTTTGAAAGGAGTGTTACCTCGGATGCATGGATAGACTTCTCACCTGTTTTTGTCTCAAAGGCTTCACCCTTGATACCTACGATATCACCGATATCATATTTCTTAAAATCAGCGTAAGATTCTTCACCAATGCTATCTCTAGCTACATATGACTGAATATTACCCTTTAAGTCTTGGATATTGCAAAATGAAGCTTTGCCCATAACACGTTTTGACATAATACGTCCGGCAACTGATACTTCTTTACCGTTAAGCTCCTCAAATTTTTCCTTGATATCAGCGCTATGATGACTTGCGTCATATTTTGTGATTTCAAACGGATTCTTTCCTCTTTCCTGTAAGTCAGCAAGTTTTTCACGTCTAACTTTCAGTAATGCATTAATGTCTTGTGTTCTCTGAATATTATTTTGTTCAGCCATTGTTTTTATCCTTTCAATATATTAATGTTAGTATATGCTTATGCTTATGTTGATTATGCCTCTGATACCAACTTCTTGATTTCTAAAATCTTATACTTGAATACACCACTTGGTGCTTCAACTGCTGCAATCTCTCCAACTTTCTTGCCCATAAGTTCTCTACCCATAGGTGATTCATTGGAAATCTTGTTCTTTAAACTATTAGCTTCTGTTGAACCTACAAGTTTAACAGAGTATTCTTCTTTAGCTGTTTTGTCTAATAAACGAATCTCACAGCCAATGTTAATTTTCTTTGTATCAACTTCAGCAGAATCTACAACTTCAGCATTTTTAAGAATCTTCTCCAATTCTTCAATTCTTGCCTCAATATCACGTTGCTCATCTTTAGCTGCATCATATTCTGCATTTTCTGATAAATCGCCCTGTTCCCTAGCTTCCTTAATCTTTTCAGATACTTCTTTTCTCTTTACAACTTTTAATTCATGTAGTTCTGCTTCTAATTTGGTAAGTCCATCATAAGTAATGATATTTTTCTTTTCTGCCATCTGTTAACACCCTTCCTGACTTTACTATTTGTAAAACGCACTGCTTTCGACAGTTCAAAATATTATAATCTATTTAAGCTGTCATTGTCAACTATGAATTCTGACGGTGATATATTTCCTTAAGTCCCTTTAGAGTAAGGTCTTTGTCATATATATCTATCTTTTTTGTTTCGTCACAAATTATGCGACCTGTACCACCTGTGGCAACGACTTTTATATTAACCAGACCACTCTCTTCTTTAATTTTATCAATGATGTATTCCGTCTGTCCAATATATCCATATACCAATCCTGCCTGCATACTAGAGATAGTTTCCTTTGCTAAAATACTAGCAGGTTTTTTTATCTCTATCTCTGGAAGTCTCGCTGTATCTTCCCGTAAAGCCTTAGCACTCATTTTTATTCCTGGTGCTGTAATGCCTGCAACAAATGTACCCTCCTCTGTAATCAAATCATATGTAGTGGCAGTTCCGAAATCTATAACAATAACAGGTCCTCCATATTCTACAAAACCTGCTACCGCATCAACAATTCTATCTGCCCCTATTTCCCTAGGATTCGGAACAGCAAGTTTGATTCCTGTTTTTGTACCAGGTTTTACAATGTATGGAGTTGTACCAAAATATTTTCTAAATGCATTATTCAGGGAATACATCACATTTGGTACCACTGAGGATATTATTACTCCCTGTACATTAGCTGCATTAGCTCCTAAAATCCCTTTTATTACCACACCATATTCATCTGAAGTTCTTGGGGTCTTTGTAGTGATACGGTATTTTCCCATTAGTTCATCACCATCAAATAAACCCAATGTAATATTTGTATTTCCAACATCTACAACTAGTAACATAATTACCTCCTTGTTATTTTGTTTCATCCACAAGTCTTGTTAAAATCAGCTCCTCCAGTTCCTCATATGTGGAGGCAGAATTGATATTGTTTCTAATAGCTGCTGAATGTGGAAGTCCTTTAATATACCAAGCTACATGCTTGCGCATCTCTCTTATGCCAATATAATCACCTTTGTATTCAATAAGCATTTTGCTATGCCTTAAAATCATAGCCTTCTTTTCTTCTAATGTGGGAATTGGTAGAAGCTCTCCTGTTTGTAAATAGTGCACTGTACGCTTAAATATCCAGGGATTCCCCATGGCTGCTCGTCCAATCATAACACCATCACAACCCGTTTGCTCCTGCATACGTTTTGCATCCTCTGGCGATGTAATATCTCCATTTCCAATTATCGGAATACTCACAGCATTCTTAACCTCAGCAATAATATTCCAATCTGCTTTTCCTGAGTAATACTGTTCTCTTGTTCTTCCATGTATTGCAACAGCCGCCGCACCATTTGCCTCGGCAATACGAGCCATCTCCACTGCATTGATAGAACTATCATTAAAACCCTTTCGGATTTTTACTGTAACAGGCTTATTACATCTACTCGCCACAGCATTAATGATTTCCCCTGCAAGTTTTGGATTTTTCATAAGAGCCGAACCCTCATGGTTGTTTACTATCTTAGGAACCGGACATCCCATATTGATATCCACAAACTGGAATCCATCATCCGAAATTCTACAAGCAATTTCACCCATAATATCGGGATCAGAGCCAAAAAGTTGAACTGCAATAGGATGCTCGCAGTCGTCTGTTTGTAGTAATTCTTTAGTGTTTTTATTATTGTATAGTATTGCCTTTGCACTAACCATTTCCGTATACATAAGGCCACAATTCATTTCCTTACATAACTTACGAAATGGCAGGTCTGTTACTCCTGCCATAGGTCCTAGTGCTACATTTTCTGGTATATCTATATTGCCTATCTTCATTACTCTGCGTCCTCACCCAACACAAACACCTTGTAATACATCTCTAATGCCTCAAGCATATCTCTTTTTTCTGTTTGAAGTTGCTTTATCTTGAGACCACATCCAATTTCGTCAAATAATAGGTCTCCTTCGTCAGATAAGACACTAAACTTAAGATTACCTTCCTCGTCGTATTCTAGTGTCAATATGCCTCCAATATCCTCTGTAAAAAGCACACACATTATCTTAAGGTCCTGCTTTATTGTTTCAGGGAGTTTGTCAAATTCTTCGTTAAAATAATATTTCTTTTCATATGAATTTGAACCACATAATACAACATTTTGATTATACATATCCGTAAATTCCTCTAACTGATACTTCACCAGACCTAACTAGCTCCGGATGACCATCTCTTTCTATAATTAATTCGCCGTTATCCGCAATTCCAATAGCCTTGGCGGCATACTTCTCGCCATTTCCCTCTATTGATACTTGTTTACCGACATTTACTAAATAACGATCATAATCTTTTCTAACCGAAGATAAATTACCTTGGGTGATAAAATTCTCATAATATTTATCAAATGACCCGATAACCTCAGCTATCATTTCGGAGCGTTTAAAACTTCCCTCCCCCATCTCCAAAGAAATGGACGTAGCCACTGACTTAATATCATCACTAAATTCTTTTATATTTACATTGATGCCCATGCCAACAATAACATAATTGATATATTCCATTTCTGAACTCATCTCGGTAAGTATTCCGCATATCTTCTTGCCGCTGCAGACAATGTCATTTGGCCACTTTATGCCGCATTTTAGACCAGTGGAGTTTTCTATACCCTCTCTTACCGCCATAGCTGCGATAATAGTCAGCATTGACGCCATATTGGGTGAAATATTGGGTTTTAGAATCACTGTCATCCAAATGCCACCACCTCGAGGTGAATCAAAAGATCTTCCTCTCCTACCTTTACCCTGAGTTTGCCTTTCAGCCACAACGATGGTCTTATCTCTACAACCCTGTTCGGCTAAAATCTTTGCATAGGTATTGGTGGAATTCACTTCTTCTTCATATACTATCTCATAGTCTACGAGCATATCACTGGCAATTTCACTTCTTGATAAAACATCTGGTGTATAAGCAACACGATATCCTTTATTTTTAACAGATTGGATATCATATCCCTCATCTCGAAGCTGATTCATCACTTTCCAAATGGCTGTTCTAGAAACATTACATGCCTCGCTTAATTGCTGTCCTGATGTATATCCATCATTTAACTTTAATTCCTGCAATATCTTTGTCTTAATATCCATTAAATCACCTATTTACATTGCCACTATAACAGAAATCACCGTAAGAAATATCATCACTAAAGCAATACCAATTAGGCCTAATTCTCTAAGGGTATGTCGCATTTTGTAGAATTTTACAGCCAATGCTATGTTCATAAGTGCTGCTGCCGTAAAAACAACAGGAAACATATACATATACTTTTCAACGCTTATTAACAACATTACTGCTGATACAACTATTATAGCAGTCAATACAACATTGATACTGTCAATAATTTTTCCTAAGCGACGCATTACGCCCCTATTTCTAACTAACTGCATATAAACAACCTTTCCTACAGACTATATCCGCCAAGCGTGGCCAACATAACAGCCTTGATAGAATGCATTCTATTTTCAGCTTCATCAAAAACTACTGATTGAGGTGATTCAAATACTTCATCTGTAACTTCCATCTCAGTAAGTCCGTACTTTTCATATACTTCCTTGCCAATCTTAGTCTTTATATCATGGAATGCAGGTAAACAATGCATAAATATAGCTGTTTCCTTTGCATTCTTTAATGCTTTCATATTAACCTGATATGGTGTAAGGTCAGCTATTCTTTCTGCCCATACCTCATCTGGTTCGCCCATTGATACCCACACATCTGTGTAAAGAACATCTGCATTCCTCGTTCCCTCTAAAACATCTTCGGTAAGAGTAATAGTCCCGCCAGACTCTTTTGCATATTCCTTACATTCTGCCACCAATTCTTCATTTGGAAAATACTTTGCCGATGTACATGCTGTGAAATGCATACCCATCTTTGCACATGCTATCATAAGCGAATTGCCCATATTGTATCTAGCATCACCCATATATACAAATTTTAACCCTTTTAGAGTTCCAAACCTCTCTTGTATTGTAAGCAAATCAGCTATCATCTGTGTTGGATGATATTCATTTGTAAGGCCATTCCATACAGGCACTCCTGCATATTTTGCCAATTCCTCAACTATGTCCTGAGCAAATCCTCTATATTCAATACCTTCGTACATTCTACCAAGTACTCTGGCTGTATCTGCAATACTTTCTTTCTTACCAATCTGTGAACCAGATGGATCTAAATATGTAGAGCCCATACCTAAGTCATGTGCTGCCACTTCAAAAGAGCATCTTGTTCTTGTGCTTGTCTTCTCAAATATAAGTGCAACATTTTTTCCCTTGCAATATTCGTGTGCTATACCCTTTTTCTTTTTTTCTTTTAAATCCACAGATAAGTCAATAAAATACTGAATCTGCTCAGTGGTAAAATCTTTTAATGTTAAAAAATTGCATCCTATTAATGACTCCATCGCACATCCTTCTTTCATATCGTAATATTCATAATATAACCTTTTTTAAGTTTTATTGCAACCCTCAAAAAGGCATACCCCTATATTGATAAGACGAATTTACTAAATGTCATCAAAACAAAAAAAGACCTAGGCGTTTGAACTTCACACAAAAGTTGGATTAAAATCCTACTCTTTGATGTGATTCTTCAATCTCCTAGATCTCTATAATTTACTTATTTATGGAACACCTGTGCTCCGATAATTGTGTATTGGCTATATGCAGCATAGTTTGCTGCACGTAGTGAACAGAAGTTGTAATACTCAGGTACATTGTTGATACCTGCTATTGCATCCTTTGTTGCCTGAACAGCTACATCTGTTGGGCCATTTGAAATATATCTTGACAATGAACCATTTGTAGCAACTGTAAACTGTCCACGTGCATATATTACATCATGCACTGTAGAGCCATATCTACCAGCTTTTAATCTATTAAGAATAACATTAGCAACTGCTAATTGATCTTCATATATATCTCCGCCTGCTTCAGCGCTTACTGTACAAGCGATTAAGTATGCATCTTCTGCAGAAATAACATGTCCTGTTGTCTGAACAGTCTCTACAAACTGGCTTTCTCTAACCGCCTGCTCATAAGCTGCCTGTTGACGCTGTCTTTCTGCCTCTGCTGCTTCTGCTGCTAATCTTTGTCTCTCAGCTTCTGCTGCAATTGCTGCCTGCTCTTCTTGAGTAGTAATACCAGCACTCATTTCATATTCGTATAAAATATAATTTGATGCCACATATACTTCTCTTCCAATATAACTAATCTTTGTCCATTCTGTTCCTTTTTCAAGAACCTGGAACTCTGCTCCAATATCTATTGTAGCAATAACTTCTGCATCTGAACTACCAGATGTTCTAACTCTTAAAGAATTAACAACTGATGTTCCGTAACAAGCAGCAACATCTGAAATGTGTGCTTCTACTTCTTCATCAAACCATGCGTAGTCATTAATAATGTATCCAACTACATTTCCAGACTGAACTTTTGTCCACTCTGTTCCTTTTTCGATGATGTCTCCACCACCACCAGCATAAATCTTTCCGACTATTTCTGATTCGGCATCAGCACTAGCTCTTACATTTAAAAATTCATTAACATTTACAAGAAACTTCCCTACATAAATATTTTGTTCTTCAGTTTCTTCCTCTGTTGTCTTTTCTGTAGATGTCTGTAGGCCACCATTGTTGATTGCGTCTTCAATTGAAAGACCTACCATAAATTCGTTAACTTTCACTAATGATGCATCGAGGTTTAACGCCTCATTTGTTTCCTCACTAGCTTCGATTCCCTTTGTTGTTTCCAAAGTGTCAGATGAATCATTCCCTACGTTGCAAACGATAATTACTAAAAGCATTACAGCTGTAACTGCCACTGTAATCCATTTAACTATCTTTTCTCGTTTAGTTTCCATGATTTTCTCCTTGATTTTATAATTTGTTACAAAATTGTTAAATTTATTACAACTTTTCGTAGGTTATGATATCAGAACAGAATATATTTGTCAAGTTTTTAAATTTCAAAATCGTCAAAGCCTTGATTTTACGCCATTTTCTTTGAATAGCTTTTCCTATTTTTTAATCATATTATACGTATTTGTTACAAAAATATTACACCCATACTATGAAAAAATTAACAATTTATTTCTATAAAATCAAAGGGAGATTTATATCTTCCTTTTTGCCTCATACATAAGTATTGCTGCCGCCACAGATGCATTTAATGATTCCAGTCTGCCCTCCATTGGAATTTTTACAAGTTTATCTGCCATTTTTGTTATTTCATCGCTCAATCCCTTTGCTTCATTTCCAATGAAAATTGCTACTGAACCTTTAAATGTTTCATCATCAAAATATTCCTTACCCTTAAGGTGTGCAGCATATGTAGTTATGCCACTTTTTTGTAATTTCATTACTGTTTCTGTAAGGTCTTCTTCTATAATAAAGGGAACTCTAAATAATGAACCCATAGTAGATCTGGTAACCTTGGGGTTAAACACATCTACGCAACATTTATTCATTATAATAGCTGCTACTCCTGCACCCTCACATGTCCTAATAATAGTACCCATATTTCCTGGGTCCTTTATCTCATCCAAAACGAGAAATATCTGTTTCTTCCTATTATCAATAATGGAACCTAATTCATATTTCGGCATTTTTGATACCATAAAAATACCTTGTGGTGTAACAGTATCGCTCATATGTTTTGCCACATCTTGACTTATAAGTGTATATGGGATTTTTTCTAATTTTTTTAAAACTTTATTGTAAATTTCTTCACTAAATCCATTTTTTGAATCCTCAACTACATTTTTTGTAACATATACACTTTCTATTAAATTTTCTGGGATTTCAAGAAAAATTTTTACACCTTCTACTACAAATAGGCCCTCTTTTTTTCTTAATGAGGACTTATCCTTAAGGCTTGATACAAACTTTACTTTTGGATTTGTAGGTGATGTTATTTCGTGAATTTGACTCAATTTGTACTATCCTTTCCTTATAAATATTTATATTAAAATACTTTAGATATCAATTCGTTTCTTCCTATAACAACTAAGGTAGAATCCGCTGTAAAAGACTCCACTGGATCTAAATTAACAGTTAATTTTTCACCATTTCTTATTGCAATAACATTAAGCCCATATTTTTTTCGTGGATTTAACTCTGTAAGATTTTTGCCAACCCAGGACTTTGGAACTGTTGCTTCTACAATGCTATAATCCTCTTTTAAATCTATGATATCTCTAAAATGAGTCATAGCAATGTTTCTTGCAATTTTTACACCAAACTCCTTCTCTGGAAAAACAATTCTATCTGCTCCCACCTTTGTCAATACTTTTGCATGGACATCGTTTTGTGCCTTGACTATAACTTGCGGTACCCCCACCTCCTTAGACAGTATGGTAGCCATTACCGATGCCTCTAAATTGTCACTGATAGCTATAATTGCTACATCCACATTTTCAAGCCCCAAATTACGCACTACATCTGGTTCAGACACATCTGCTCGAACTGCATATGTCACCTCGTCAGCTATTTCTTGGATTTTATCCTCATCAATATCAATAGCTAATACACTTCCACCCTCTCTTGCATAGGCAGTAGCCACACTGACACCAAATTTTCCTAAACCTATCACCGCTATTTCTTTCATATTTCGATCCTTCTTTCACTAATATCGCTACAAGTATTATCCAACAATAATTCTCTTTCTCGCCAATTCCCTGGTATCAGACTCATGGTTTTTGCCTTTCATACTAAATGCCATAACTACTGTAATAGGCCCAATTCTTCCTATAAACATAAGAATAATGATAATAATCTTCCCTAAAGTCGAAAGCATAGGTGTAATACCTGTGGAAAGTCCTACCGTTGCCATTGCGGAAAAACACTCATAAATAATGCTAAGCGCTGGAAAATCTTCTGTAATGGATAAAGCTATAATTCCAATTAAAAGTATGCTCATTCCTAGTGCTATAACTGTGAGACCCATTCTTATGTTTTTACTACTTATTTTTCTATCAAATGCCTCTGTGTCCTTTTTACCCTGAATTACACCTCTCACACAAAAGAACATCATTGCTACCGTAGTGGTTTTTAGTCCTCCTGCGGTGCCCATAGGTGAACCGCCTATAATCATAAGTACCAACATAATCAAATACGTATGCATCCTAAATGTGCCTTGAGTAATGCCTGCAAATCCTGCGGTTCTCGTAGTAACAGATTCAAATGTTGATGCTAATATTTTACCACCAAAGTTCATATTTCCTAAAGTTTCGGGATTATTATATTCCATTGCAAATATAAGTGCTGCACCTGCCGCTATTAATATAGCCGTAGTGGTAATAGCAACCTTTGAATGTAATGTTAATCTCTTAAATAGTACACCCCTGATTTTTTTAATCTTGAATGAATCACTTACAACTTTTTTAACATCCCACCAAACTATAAATCCAATACCACCTACGATAATAAGTCCCATTGTAAGCATACTTAACCATAAATTTGTAGAATAGTTCATTACATTAGAATCACCTAATATATCCATACCTGCATTACAAAATGCCGAAACTGCATAAAAAACCGAATACCATATACCTTTTGTGATTCCAAACTTTGGTATAAAAAAGAATGAATACAAAACAGCACCGATAATTTCAACACCTAGCGCACCGCGAAATATCCTAGTGATAATGCCTTCCATTCCTCCGATTGTATCAAGATTATATGATTCTTGTATCAGAATCTTTTCTTTCATTCCAACTCGAACATGGAACAGTCTCATAACTGCTACCATACAGCAAACAATCCCTAGACCACCAAGCTGTATTAATATTAAAATAACTATTTTTCCAAACAAACTCCAGTGAGTAGCTGTCGACACAGTGGTTAGACCCGTTACGCATACGGAAGTTGTTGCTGTAAACAGTGCATCAATAAAATTGGTAACACTCCCATCTGCTGATGAAACAGGCAACATTAATATCAATGTTCCTATTATAATGATAAAAAGAAAGCCAAAAGCAATTCGCCTAGTTGAACTAAACTTCTGACCCTTTTTCTCTTGGTTCATATCTTTCCTCGCTCTTTCTTTAAGCAATCTCTATTTGAATATTCAAATAGTTCTCATATTTCTAAATCAACATTACCCACCGTTCTCTGTGTGAGATATATTTTTCCTTAAATTAAAAGTTAAGAGAATGATTACTCATTCTCTTAACTCTAAGGAATGTCATTCTATTATCTAGCTAAATTCTTGCTAACTTCAAACTGATACTCATCAATATCTTTTGTCATAGCAAGAGCTTCATCAATTGAATAATCAACATATTCGCCGTTTGCATATGCAACAACTCTATCACTCTTGCCTTCGCAAAGAAGATCTACTGCATAAGCACCCATTATAGAAGCATACATTCTATCTTTACAAGTTGGGCTTCCACCTCTTTGCATATGTCCTAGGATGGCTGCTCTTGTCTCCATACCTGTAGCTTCTTCAATTCTCGTAGCCATACCATACGAATCGCCGATACCTTCGGCATTTATAACGATATGGTGTTTCTTGCCACGTTGTCTTGTCTGTCTAATATGCTCGATAACTGCTTCTTCATTATTATCATATCTTTCTGGAAGAAGAATATCCTCTGCACCATTTGCAATTCCTGTCCAAAGTGCAATATATCCAGCACGTCTACCCATAACTTCGATAACCGAACATCTCTCATGTGATGTAGATGTATCACGAATCTTGTCAATAGCTTCCATAGCTGTGTTAACTGCTGTATCAAAACCAATTGTGTAATCTGTACAAGCAACATCTAAATCGATTGTACCTGGTACACCTATAGTGTTAATGCCTAAATGTGAAAGTTTTTGAGCTCCTTGGAACGAACCATCACCGCCGATAACTACTAATCCATCAATTCCATGCTTTCTACAAATATCCGCACCTCTTTGTTGGCCTTGGGATGTTGTAAAATCTTCACATCTAGCTGTGTAAAGAATAGTTCCACCTCTCTGAATAATATCTGATACACTATGTGCATCCATATCTATAATATCTTCTTCTAAAAGACCTTGATATCCTCTTCTAATACCCTTAACTTTTTTGCCACGTGCTATTGCTGTTCTTACAACTGCTCTGATAGCTGCGTTCATGCCCGGTGCGTCGCCACCACTTGTAAGTACACCTATTGTATTTACTTCATTTGCCATTATAGTGCCTCCTGCGATGTTTTTAGTTACTTTTCCAAATTATACGTCACTATTTTAATACGTTTTACTTCTCATTTCAAGTGCAAAATGCAAATATTGACTTATTTTGCACAAACCACACTGAAAATATTCCAAAACTATTTTACTGCGATATTACTATCACCATATTTTGCTTTAAGTTTTTCTATAAGAATTGAATCTGCCGATACATTCTTTGCAGGTGGTAAAATCTTTTTTGCATTTTCCTTTGCAAGGTAAATTATCACATTATCCTTTCCATCAGATTCAGAAAGCAATTCTAACAATTCTTCCTCCTGCTGTTCATACTCAGCCTTGCTGTTAAATCTTATCCAAACTTTAGATGGAACCTCATCAAACAATGTAATACTTTCACATATAAGTTTGGCATTTTCTTCATCATTGACTGTAACCCGACCGCTTACAAAAATTCTCTCATCTTCTTTCAGAGAAAATCTGTATTTTTCAAAATCTTTCGGGAATAAAATAATTTCAACTACACCATATAAATCTTCGATAGTCACAAATGCCATTACTTTATTAGTTTTGGTATTTTTTATTGTGATACCGTTAATAATTCCACCAATTTTTACTTTTGCTCCATCATCAAGTTTTGCTTTATCATCCTCTAAAACAAAATCCGTTGATACAGCTGTTATGTTGTTCTTCCATTTTGACATATATTCTTCCATTGGGTGACCACTTACATATACGCCAATTACCTCCTTTTCAAACGCCAATATCTCTAGCTTTGAAAATTCAGATACATTAGGAACTTTTATTTCAAATTCACTTTTTTCTTCCTCAGGTGCAAAATCAAACAATGTCATCTGGCCTGCCATATTATTTTTCTTATCCTGAGACACTGAATCTACTACCTGAACATATGTCATCATTAGCTGTCGTCTATTTAAACCAAAGCTATCAAATGCGCCTGCTTTAATAAAACTCTCTATTGTACGTTTATTAACTTCCTTGCCAGTAAGTCTAACAACAAAGTCATTTAGCGAAGTAAAGTGCCCTCTTTCGTTACGTTCCTCAACAATATTGTCAATAACACTCTTTCCAATACTTTTTAACGCCGAAAGACCATATCTAATACTTCCATCTTCTACAGAAAAGTCTCGCTCACCTTTGTTTATATCTGGTGGTAGTACATTAATTCCCATACCTCGACAAAGCATAATATATTCTGCAACTTTTGAGGAGTTATCTATAAAGGAAGTCATAAGTGCTGCCATAAATTCTACTGGATAATAACATTTCAAATATGCCGTTTGATAAGACACCACCGCATATGCTGCTGCATGGGATTTGTTGAAAGCATATTTTGCAAAATCTATCATCTCATCATAAATCTTATTGGCAACTTTTTCACTAATTCCATTATTTATGCAACCTGGGATACCATCCTCCTCATTTCCATATACAAAATTTTTGCGTTCTTTTTCCATTACAGACTGTTTTTTCTTAGACATAGCTCGTCTAAGTAAATCACTTCGCCCAAGGGAATATCCTGCAAGATCTCGAACAATTTGCATTACCTGTTCTTGATATACTATACAACCATAAGTTGGCTCCAGAATAGGTTTTAACTGAGGACAGTCATATGTTACTGATGTAGAGTTACGCTTTCCTTCTAAATATTTTGGAATAAAATCCATTGGACCTGGTCTATATAATGCAATTCCCGCAATTATATCTTCTAAACTGTCAGGTTTTAATTCCTTCATAAAGTTTTTCATTCCAGCACTTTCAAGCTGGAATATACCTTCGGTCTTGCCGCTACCAACAAGAGCTAGTACCTTAGGGTCATTTTGGTCTACCACATCTAAATCTAGTTCCACACCTGTGTTATTACAAATCATCTTCAAGGTATTTTGGATAACTGTTAATGTTCTAAGACCAAGAAAATCCATCTTTAACAGTCCCAACTCCTCCAAAGTGGTCATAATATACTGAGTTGTAATTGTACCATCCGCCGCCCTAGAAAGTGGTACAAATTCATCTACGGGTCTTGAGCTAATAAGCACCCCGGCTGCATGCATAGAGGTGTGTCTAGGTAAGCCCTCTAATCTTCTTGCCATATCTATCAGGTATTTAACTTGCTGGTCATCTTCACACATTCTTCTAAGCAACGGATTCATTTCTAATGCCTTGTCCAATGTGATATTTAACTCTCGTGGAATCTGCTTAGAAATAGAATCCGCTTGAGAATATGGCATATCCAAAGCCCTTGCCACATCTCTTATAACACCTCTAGCAGCCATTGTTCCGAATGTAACAATCTGAGCCACCTGACTCTTTCCATACTTTTCAACAACATAATCTATAACTTCTCCACGCCTTGTCATGCAAAAATCTATATCAATATCTGGCATAGATACACGCTCTGGGTTTAAAAATCTTTCAAACAGTAAGTTGTATTTTATCGGATCAATATCCGTGATTTCTAGTGTATACGAAACTATGCTACCCGCTGCCGAACCACGTCCTGGCCCTACTGCGATACCTCTGTTTTTTGCGTAGTTAATAAAATCCCACACAATTAGAAAGTAGTCGATAAATCCCATACCTCTAATAACTGACATCTCATAGTCTAATCTTTCTTTTAGAGATTTCATCTCCTCTTCGGGCACTCCACCATATCTCTTTACAAGTCCTTTATTACAAATGCTGGATAAATACTTCCAACTGGCCTCTCCTTCCACCTCTGGAGAATCCCAATATTCCTTTGGAACTTCGAACTTAGGGAGCTTTCTTACACCAAATTCTATCTCTACATTACACCTCTCGGCTATCTTGTGTGTATTTTCCAAGGCATTTAGAGCATAAGGAAAAAGTTCTTTCATCTCTTCCTCACTCTTTAAGTAGAATTGTCCACCTTCATAGCGCATTCTATCCTCGTCTGATACCTTTTTATTGGTTTGAATACAAAGTAAAATATCATGGGGTATGTAATCTTCTGGCAATACATAGTGGACATCATTGGTTGCCACAATCTCTATCCCTAAATCCCTGCTCATTCTTAAAAGTCCAGTATTAACATTTTTCTGTGCTTCAATGCCATGGTCCTGTAATTCCAAAAAGAAATTGCCCTGACCAAAAATTTCATTGTATTTCTTAGCTGATACTACAGCCTCTTCATACATTCCTCTTGCAAGAAATCTTTGTACCTCGCCTGCAAGACAGGCACTAAGCGCAATAATACCTTCTGAGTATTCCTTAAGCACTTCACAATCCACTCGAGGCTTGTAATAAAATCCTTCCGTAAATCCTTTTGATACAATTTTCATTAAATTATGATATCCTGTATCGTTTTCTGCTAACAACACCAAATGGTGATATATATCTTCTCCTGCACCTGGCTCTTTATCAAATCTAGAACCTGGCGCCACATATATTTCGCACCCAAGAATCGGTTTAATCCCCGCAGCCTTAGCAGCTCTATAAAAATCTATAACACCATACATTACGCCATGGTCTGTTATAGCCAAACTATCCATATTAAGTTCTTTCGCATGTTGTACAATCTCTTTAATCTTACTAGAACCATCTAACAGACTAAATTCCGTATGTACATGTAAGTGAGTGAATGCCATAAAATCACCTTTCATATTTTTGCTGAATACAAATGTAATTTTATCACACTAAACTTATTCACACAAGACAACAACGGTATTAAAAAAGAACATCAATATTGATGTTCTCTTAAATGTTTTTTTATGAATCACTACTTAAATATTCTTCAATTCTTGATATAGCTGCTTCCTCATCATTGCCACTTGCCTCTACAACAACTTCTGCACCTGCTGCCAGACCTAATGTCATCATTCCCATAATGCTCTTTGCATTAACTTTTTTATTTTCGTGTTCAACATAAATTGAACTGTCAAATTGACTTGCTACCTGTACAAACAATGCAACAGGTCTTGCTTCTAAACCAGTTTTAATTTTAATAATCATTTCCTTCGTTATCATAATCTTCCTCCTAAATTAACAGTAGATTTTCATTAAGGCGGGTTAAATATATTTCTTCTTAAATAATAAAAATCAATACCTAACTTCTGCCTCTAAGGTTTTCTGCAATTTCACTCAATTTTCTAAGTCTGTGGTTTACACCCGATTTTCCAACGGGCGTTGATAATAATCCTGTTAGTTCCTTAAGGGAAGCATCTGGATTATCAAGTCGTACTTGCGCCATCTCTTGAAGTACAGGAGGAATTTGGGATAATCCGCACGTATCGCGAATGTATTTAATATCCTCAATCTGTTTTACTGCCGCAGCCACTGTCTTATTGATATTCGCAGTTTCACAGTTAACCTTTCGATTAACTAAGTTTCTCATTTCCTTGAGAATTCTTACATTCTCCAGATTCATTAAAGCCACATGAGCTTCCATCACATTTAAAATATCTACGATGGATGAACCTTCTTTGATATATACCACAAAATGTTTCTTTCTTTCAACTATTTTCGAATCAATTTGAAAAATGTTAATAATATTACTTAACTGTGTAGCCTTATCCATTGTATTGCAAACAATCTCGAAATGATAGAATTTCTCAGGAGTGCTTATGGAACCAGCGGCCATAAATGCGCCTCTTATAAACGCTCTTTTGCAACATGGATTAGATATAATAATATTGTCAACCGACATATTTTCTTCTATGTCGCCCACTTCATTAACTAGCTTTGTTGACTGTAGTACACGCATAGCATCTTCATGATTGTTGACAGTAATAGTATATGTCCTACTCTTCTTCAAATTTACATTTTGTCTAATGGTAATTTCGGCTATTATATTATACGTTTTTTTCAATAATGTAAAGTATTTTCTTGCAACTGCTATATTTTCAGTATGTATTTTTACAGAATACTGATTTCTCTCTGAAATAATAATTCTTCCACACAAGCTAAGGATAGCAGCAACCTCTGCAATATTACAATGCCTAGCCGAGGAAACTTGTCTGGATAATTCTTCTTTAACCTCTTTTGAAAATGACATGGTAAATCTACTTTTTCCTTTCAATATCTCTGTGTGTCAATTTAATTCCATATGAATCATTATTTTTTAACTCTTCATATAATTTATTTGCCACGGTCACAGATCTATGTTGTCCACCTGTACAACCAATACTGATTACTAACTGATTCTTTCCTTCTGCCACATAGTTTGGTATAAGAAATTTAATCATATCCATGAGTTTATCAAGAAACTCTTTGGATGCTTGTGAATCCATTACAAATTCATTTACTTCCTTATCATTTCCAGTTTTTGGACGCAACTCGTCCACATAATATGGATTAGGCATAAATCTTACATCAAATACTAAGTCTGTATCTGCTGGAATACCATATTTAAAGCCAAAAGAAAGTATATTGATAAACATATTTTTATATTCTTTGTTTTCAACAAATATCTTCTCGAGTGCGCTCTTTAGTTCTCTAACCAAAAGTGAATCTGTTTCTATAATATAGTCTGCTTTCTTTTTAAGAAATGCTAAAATCTCTCTTTCTCTTTGGATTCCTTCATCCACCCTACCCATAGTAGTGAGAGGATGTGAACGTCTTGTCTCCTTAAATCTTTTTACAAGGGTCGCGTCTGAAGCTTCCATAAACAAAACTTCGCATTTTCTGTCAGTTCCCTTAATACCTTCCAAAATAGAGTCTAATTCAACGATAGACTCGCCACCTCTAACATCAATACCTATGGCAATTTTAGTTATATCTTCATTTTTTCCATATGCTAAATCTAGAAATTTGCTCATTAACATTATTGGGAGATTATCCACACAAAAATATCCTAAATCCTCTAATACCTTCATGGCCGTACTTTTACCAGCGCCTGACATTCCAGTAACCAATATAAATCTCATTTTTGTACCTCCGTAGTAATCTTTCTGCCATTATCTAAATTTTGATAGTACATAATGTTTCGCCATACTCTAACAGACTATGTATTCAGTTCTATAATACCATAATATTCCACTTTAGCTTAACTCTACAAAATTCTAACTTCTGGCTCTAGTTTAACTTTATATTTATCGAATACCATCCTAGAAACTTCATCCATCAAATGTTTAATATCATCAGAGGTTGCCCCCCCTGTATTTACAACAAAACCGCAGTGTTTAGGGGACACACATGCTCCACCTACACTAAATCCACTAAGTCCAGCATCCATTATTAACTTTCCAGCAAAATGTCCTTCTGGGCGCTTAAATGTACTTCCGGCACTTGGATATTCCAATGGCTGTTTTTCTTTTCTTTTAATAGCCAATTCCATGATTTTGTTCTTGATATCTTCTTTATCGCCAATTTCCAGTTTAAATGTTGCTTCCAGAACTGTGTATCCTTTTTCTTCCATAATACTATGACGATAAGATAAATCCATCTCGTCCCTTTGTAAAGTTATAATATTTCCTGACTTATCACAAACTTTGGCAGATAGAATAACATCTTTTACTTCTCCGCCATAAGCACCGGCATTCATATATACGCCACCACCTACGCTTCCTGGTATACCTGCCAATGTCTCCATTCCAGTAAGTGAATTTGCGGCTGCCACTCTTGCTGTAGCCCCAAGCATAGCACCTGCACCTGCAGTAACACAAACATCGTTATGAACTTTTATATCTGAGAGTTTTTCACCTATGTAAACAATAACTCCTCTAAATCCTTCATCCGGTGCCAAAACATTACTTCCATTGCCCAGGACATAATAAGAAATTTTATTATCCTCTAATTGGGCTATTAACCCTGCTACATTTTCCATTGTATGGGGTGACACAAAAAAGTCAGCCGCACCACCTGTTTTAAAGGTAGTGTGCCTGCTTAATAACTCATCCCGTTTTATGTTTTCTTCTAAAGTAATATCTGTAAGAATCTTATAAATATTCACATCAAAACTCCTATGATAAAATAAGGGCTGCTGCACCATATATACCGGCATCATTACCTAATGTAGCAAGGGTAAACGGTGTATCTACACTTGCAAATAAAGCATATTCTTTGTAATATTTTACAATACGATCAATTAGGAACTGTCCAGCTTTAGATACTCCACCACCCACAATAAATACTGATGGATCTACGACACAAGAAATCTGTGCAGCCGCTTTACCTAAGTACTTTCCAAGCTCTTCTACTGCCATATTTGCGATTTTGTCACCTGACTTTGCAGCATCAAAAACATCTTTTGCTGAAAAATCTTCCATATCTTTTAGACAACTTTCTCCTTCAGCACTAGCAAGAATTCTCTTAGTTACTTTTACTACTCCTGTTGCTGAACCATATTGCTCAAGACAGCCTTTTTTCCCACATCCACAGGTGTCTTCTTCGTCATCATTCATAGGCATATGACCAATCTCGCCTGCTGCTCCATTAACACCTGCAAGAATCTTACCATTAACAATAACACAACCACCAACTCCAGTACCAAGAGTTATCATAACCATATCCTTTTTACCTTCACCACTACCTTTAAACATTTCACCTAAGGCAGCTACATTGGCATCATTTGCACATTTCACATTAACTTCTCCAAATATTTCCTTGAACTTATCTGCTACTTTGAAAATATCCCATCCTAGATTTACACATTTAAGAACGATACCATCTTCTGTAACAGCTCCTGGAACACCTAATCCGACACCCATTACATCTGCCTTTGTAAGAGAATTAACTGTAAGTATCTCTGTAATCTTTGCGCATATATCGGGAATAATCAAACTTCCGCCGTTATCCTTCCTTGTAGGAATCTCACACTGATATTCAAGTGTTCCGTCCTCTGTAAACATACCAAGTTTAACTGTGGTTCCTCCGATATCCACACCAAAACATTTACTCATTTCCAAATCCTCCAGTTCAATTATATTCTCATACTATCTATCAAGTATAAAGTTCTCTACTTCTTTTGTCTCTCTATTATTCTTCACTATTTTTATTAAGATTACGCTGAACCCTGTTATATAATTCCTGCGCTGCATTGTATCCCATCTTACGTTGACGATGGTTAACTGCTGCTGACTCAACAATAACTGCTAGATTACGACCTGGTCTTATAGGTATAGCATGACATACTACCTTATTGCCGAGAAATTCTATATATTCCTCTTCAAGTCCTAGTCTATCATATTCCTTGTCCTTGCTCCATTCGTCAAGCTTTATAACCATATCAATGCCTTGAGTTTCTTTAACGCTTCCAACACCAAACAGTGTCTTAACGTCAATAATACCAATACCACGCAATTCAATAAAATGTCGTGTAATATACGGTGCTGTACCTATAAGTGTTTCATCACTTACCTTACGAATCTCTACTACATCGTCTGTAACAAGTCTATGACCTCTCTTTATAAGTTCAAGGGCGGCTTCACTTTTTCCAATACCACTCTCACCCATAATCAGCACGCCTTCACCATATACATCTACAAGTACACCATGAATAGAAATGCAAGGTGCTAATTCAACATTCAACCATCTAATAATCTCTGCTGAAAATGACGATGTTGTCTTTTCCGAAACAAGGATAGGAACGCCGAATTTATTACCTGCGGCAATCATATCATCATCTGGTTCTAATCCTCTACAGTATATAACACATGGAAGTCCTGTAGACAGAAGTTTCTCGTATACTCCGATTCTTTCTTCTCTTTTCATTTGTTCAATAAATGTGTATTCTACAAACCCTACTATCTGAACACGCTCTGATGCAAAATGCTCAAAATATCCTACAAGAGCTAATGACAGACGGTTGATGTCCGGAACAGTGACCTTGATAGGACTCACATCAATGTCAGGAGTACAATTTTTCAAATTATAGTTCTTAATTAGTTTCGAAAGTTTAACGCTTACATTTGTTGCCATACCTACCTCCATATATAATAAATTTTAATAGTTGATTTACAAAATCTTCCTAGTATCTATATTACCCCAATATTAAAGATAATTCTACCTGAATTCTAAAAAATCACTGCTTTTCTTTATGATTATGAAAGAACTCATAAACATTTTCCGCAGCGACCACATTCATACCATCTACTCTTGCAAGCTCTTCTATCTGTGCCCCTATTATATCTTCTATAGTTTTGAAATTCTTCATCAACGCTCTTCTTCTGGTAGGCCCAATACCAGGAATATCATCTAAAATAGATTTTACCTGATTTTTCCCACGCAAACTTCTATGAAATTCAATAGCAAATCTATGTGCTTCATCCTGCACTCTAGTAATCAGTTTGAACATCTCACCATGAGTATCAATAGGAAGTTCTTCACCATTAAAATATAGACCTCTTGTTCTATGGTGATCGTCTTTAACCATACCACAAACAGGAATATTTACACCTAATTCCTCTAGTACCTCTAGTGCAATATTAACCTGTCCCATTCCACCATCCATCATAATAAGTTCTGGAAAACGTGTAAATTTTCCGTAATTAATATCGCCTTCATTTGCTTCTTTCATTTCCTCTAATCCATGAGTAAAACGTCTGGTTAAAACTTCTCTCATACTGCCATAATCATCTGGTCCTATTATGGTCTTTATTTTAAATTTTCTATAATCATTTCTCTTAGGCTTTCCTTTTTCATACACAATCATCGAACCCACTGATAATAATCCTGCTGTATTAGAAATATCAAAGGCCTCTAATCTATATGTCTCACTTTTTGAATAAATGCCAAGAATCTCAAACAACTGTCTAACCGCACCTATAGTTCTTTCTTCATCTCGCTTGATTTTATCTTTATCCTGATCTAAAACAATTTTTGCATTTTTAGCAGCAAGTTCCACCATTTTTTCTTTTTCACCTTTTTTTGGTGTCAGTATCCTTACCTTAGAATTCTTGATTCTAGATAGCCATTGACTAATTACTTCGCTATCTTCTAACTCTATAGGTAATAATATTTCCTTAGGGACAAAAGGAGTTCCTGAATAATATTGTTTTATGAAACTACTAAGAATTTGCTCCCCTGTAGCCATATATGCTGTGGATAAATGGAAATGTTCCCTGCCCACAAGCTTTCCTTCTCTAACAAAAAATACCTGCACAACTGCATCGAAATCCTCTGAAGCATAAGCAATAACATCCCTATCCATAAACTCATCCGAGGTGATTTTTTGCTTCTGAGCAATATTTCTCACACTGTTTAGTAAGTCTCTATAGTCAGCAGCCTTTTCAAAGTCCATATTTTCTGAAGCTTTGTACATTTTTTCTTCAAGCATCTTAAGAACTTTGTCATACTTTCCGTTTAGAAATTCCACTGCTTCATCGACATTTTTTTTATAATCTTCACTGCTTATATACCCCATGCAAGGTGCTTTACACTGCTTAATGTGATAATTTAGACAAGGTCTTCCCTTACCAATATCTTCTGGTAGTTTCTTTCTACATGAACGCACATTATATATTTTTCTAAGTAATTCTATGGTGTCATTTACTGAACCGGCACTTGTATAAGGTCCAAAGTATCTAGAATGATCCTTGTTCATACTTCTGGAGAATAATATTCTTGGAAATGCCTCTCCAACAGTTACTTTTATATATGGATAAGTCTTATCATCCTTAAGCATAGTATTATAACGTGGCCTATGTTTTTTTATTAAATTACATTCTAGTATTAATGCCTCAAGCTCAGAATCAGTAACTATATACTCAAAATACGCAATATTAGAAACCATGCGCTCAATCTTAGAGGTCTTGTTGGTACTCTCTCTAAAATACTGACGCACACGGTTTCGTAAATTTATAGCCTTGCCTACATATATAATTTCTTCATTTGCACTATGCATTAAATAGACTCCCGGCGATGCCGGGAGTTTTTTTAGTTCTTCCTGAATATCAAACAATAATCATTCCACCTTTATTCGGCTGTTTCTGTAAAAATAGAATCTACTTCTTTTCCATCTTCTGTAGCAGGTGCAAGTTCTTCTCCACCCTTAACTTCTTTGTATATTTCCATAAACTGTTTACCAGTAATGGTTTCTTTTTCAAACAAGAACTCAGCAATCTTGTCTAAAACTTCTCTATTCTCACTAAGCATAGTCTTTGCCTTACCATAACAATCTTTCAAAAGTTCTTTAACTTCTATATCAATCTCTGAGGCTGTTACATCTGAACAGTTCAATACAGTTCTTCCAGATAAATATTTATCCTCAACATTCTCTAATGTCATTAACCCAAATTTGTCTGACATTCCATACTGTGTAATCATGGCTCTTGCAATCTGTGTTGCTTTCTCCATATCATTAGATGCACCAGTAGTCACGGTATCGAACACTATCTCTTCGGCAGCTCTGCCACCAAGGAGAGTTGTAATTCTTGCCAAAAGTTCATCCTTACTCATAAGAAACTTTTCTTCTTCTGGAACTTGCATTACATAACCTAACGAACCCATAGTTCTAGGAACTATCGTAATCTTTTGAACTGGCTCTGCATGTTTTTCTAAAGCTGTAACAAGTGCATGACCAACTTCGTGGTAAGCAACTGTCTTCTTTTCTGTAGTACTAAGGATTCTATCCTTCTTTTCTTTACCTGCAATAACTACCTCTACAGATTCAAACAAATCCGCCTGTGATATTGCCCTTCTTCCATTCTTTACAGCATTGATAGCTGCTTCATTTATCATATTGGCAAGATCTGAACCTACAGCACCAGAAGTTGCAAGTCCTATAGCATCTAAATCAACTGTCTCATCCATTGCAACATTTTTTGAATGAACTTTTAATGTTTCTATTCGACCCTTCAAATCTGGTTTATCTATAATAATTCTTCTATCAAAACGACCTGGTCTAAGTAGCGCCTTATCTAATACATCTGGTCTATTAGTAGCTGCAAGTATAAGTAATCCCTTTGATGTGTCAAATCCATCCATCTCCGAAAGCAATTGGTTAAGTGTCTGCTCTCTCTCGTCATTGCCACCGCCATATTTTGAATCTCTACTCTTACCGATTGCATCTATTTCATCTATAAAAATAATACATGGTGCACTCTGCTGCGCCTGTTTAAATAAATCTCTAACTCTTGAAGCACCTACACCAACATACAATTCAACAAAATCAGAACCTGATAATGAGAAAAATGGTACATGAGCTTCTCCTGCTACTGCCTTTGCAAGTAATGTTTTACCAGTTCCTGGAGGACCTACAAGCAACGCTCCTTTTGGCAACTTAGCTCCAACAGCCGCATATTTAGCTGGATTGTGTAAGAAATCTACTATCTCCGTTAAAGATTCCTTTGCTTCATTCTGTCCTGCTACATCCTTAAATGTAATACCAGTTTCCTTCTGCATATATACCTTGGCCTTGGACTTACCCACGCTCATGGCTCCTCCACCCATCTTCTTAAAAATCATTCCCATGAAGAAATAAATCAATACAAATGGTAATACCCAAGATAATATCTGTAAAATTATAGAACCTGAATCAGAGGAATCTGCTGAGAACTTAACTCCTGAAGCCTCTAATGATTCATATAATGCCTCTACACTAATAGCTGTGGTGTAATATGTTAATTTGAATCCTGTTGGTGAGTTTTGCACCTCTACTGGAGTAATGATAATCTTACCCGAAGTAGAAACTACTACTTCTGATATCTCTCCTTTATCCAGCATATCTAAAAACTCATCGTATGTTAATTCCTTTGTTGTTGCATTGTTATATAAGCTAGATAGCGCTGATACTGCTAGTAATGTAAATACAGCAGCAATCACTAGGACTATCCAATTTTGTTTCTTTTTGTTTCCATTCCCTTTATCACCGGAATTATTATTGCCCGAGCCATCACCATCGGGTTTTCTGTTAAAATTGTTTTCCATCGTAACCTCTTTTCATAATAAATAGGAAGATGTTTCCCTTCCGCATATGTGTCATTATAAAGATATTTTTCCTATAAATCAATATTCATATTAAATTTTTACCATAATAATGATGAATGTTTTGTGAACTAAGAAATTTTTTCTAAATTTTGTTAATATTTTCTTATTCATTTTTTTAATTTTGCTATGGAAATAATTTATATTACGTAGTATAATGTCTTTTTAATGTGGACATTTCTGTTCTGTCATAGGAACATCTAATGGATCACATTAATTATTTGATATTACAAAAACAATTATTATATTATTTACTTTATCATAAGGAGGACTAAAAATGCCAGTAAAATACGTATTTGTAACAGGCGGAGTTGTTTCAGGTCTCGGCAAAGGTATCACTGCCGCTTCTCTCGGACGCTTACTTAAGGCACGTGGCTACAAAGTCACAATGCAAAAATTTGATCCATATATCAATATTGATCCAGGTACCATGAATCCAATCCAACACGGTGAGGTTTTCGTAACCGATGATGGTGCGGAAACAGATCTTGACCTTGGACATTACGAAAGATTTATAGATGAAAGCCTTACAAAAAATTCTAACGTAACAACTGGCAAAATATATTGGTCTGTTCTTTCTAAAGAACGTAGAGGCGACTTTGGTGGAGGAACTGTTCAGGTTATTCCCCATATTACAAATGAAATTAAGAGCCGTTTTCATAGAAATTTTACAACTACTGATACCGAAATAGCTATTATTGAGGTAGGTGGAACTGTTGGTGATATCGAAAGTCAACCTTTCCTAGAGGCAATTCGCCAGTTCAAACATGAGATGGGTGAAGAAAATGCTATACTTATCCATGTCACACTCATTCCTTATCTTCGTTCATCTGGTGAGATGAAGACGAAGCCTACACAAGCTAGTGTTAAAGAACTTCAAGGCATGGGTATCCAACCAGATATTATTGTTTGTCGTTCAGAACGCCCTCTTGACCAACACCTAAAGGACAAGATTTCTCTCTTCTGTAATATACCAAACAATCATGTATTACAGAATCTTGATGTAGATGTTCTTTACGAAGCACCACTTGCTATGGAAAGTGAACATTTAGCTGAAGTTGCTTGTGAATGTTTAAAACTTGATTGTCCTGTTCCTGATCTCAAGGAATGGACTGAGATGGTTACAAAAGCTAAGAACCTAAACAAAGATGTTAATATTGCACTTGTAGGCAAATATATTTCTCTTCACGATGCATACATTAGTGTTGTAGAGTCATTAAAACATGCTGGTATCTCCAATGATGCAGATGTTCATATTCAATGGGTTGACTCTGAAACTGTCACCGATGAAAATGCCGCAGAGATTTTCGCAAATGTTTCTGGTATTTTAGTTCCGGGTGGATTTGGTAGCCGTGGTATTGAAGGAAAAATTTCAGCCATCAAATATGCTAGAGAAAACAATGTACCTTTCTTTGGTCTTTGTCTTGGAATGCAATTATCTATTGTTGAATTTGCAAGAGATGTTGTTGGCTTTGCAGATGCACACAGTGTTGAATTAGATCCAAAAACTACTCATCCTGTTATTAATCTTATGCCAGACCAAGATGGAATTGAAGACATTGGTGGAACATTAAGACTTGGCTCTTATCCATGTGTACTAGGCAAAGATTCAAAAGCATTTGAATTATATGGCGAAGAAGTTATTCACGAACGTCATCGTCATAGATATGAAGTTAATAACGATTATAGAACAGCTCTTACTGAAAAGGGTATGCTTCTTTCAGGTATTTCTCCTGACGGAAGAATTATAGAGATGGTTGAAATTCCCGAACATCCTTGGTTTGTAGCTACACAGGCTCATCCTGAATTCAAATCAAGACCAAATAGACCTCATCCATTATTTAAAGGATTTGTGGCTGCTGCAATAGAAAAAGCAATCAAATAATTCAAACAACTAATATAGAACACAATATACTAACATAAAAAAGACTCTCTCCCCATGAGTTAAATTCTCTCGGGGGCGGGTCTTTTTTTGCATTTCAATTTTATTTTTTTTTTTTCACTTTCTGCGTTTTATCTTTAATTTGTAAAACTTTGATTATACTCTGCCATCATTTTAGTTTTATTTGGAGGTGTTTCTTTACTCTTCAACAAGTTTCGGGGTATCCTCCACTTGAGAATATTTTTTCCAACGTTTCCGTTTCCATCTAATATACATCATCACACCACGCACTACTTCATCTAAGCCCATAGCTAACCATACACCTGGAAATCCCATATCTAGTACTATTCCAAATACATAGGAAAGTAAGAGTCCAACACCCCACATAGAAAACACACCAGCAAAAACCGGGAATCTAACATCTCCTGCTGCTCTAAGTGCATTAATTATAACAAGGTTCGCACATCTTCCTGCCTCATTAATAAAATCAATGATAAAAACCGTCATACCAAGTTGAATTATCGTCGTGTCGTCTGTGAAAAATTGCAGGATATACTTTCCGAATACTGCACACACGAGTGTGATTCCCATAGATACAGCTAAAGCTTTCCAAAACGACTTTAGACATAAACTATATGCCTCCTCTTTTTTTCCAGCACCTATCTTCCATCCAATAAGAATTGCTGTTCCCTGAGCAATAGCAACTGCAAATAAATAATTATAGTTTGTTATAGTACTGATATATGAGTTTGCTATTACGGCAGCTGTTCCAATAGCTGTTAATATTCTGGTTATAAACAATCTCGCTACATTATAAGAAATAGTTTCTCCCGCGGACGGAATTCCAAGTTTTAATATTTTTCCTATTTCAAGTTTATTGATTTTCACCAAAAGAGTAACTTTAAAATCAGGCGCAATTTGCTTAAACATTATAATGCCCAGCGCCACTAAAGCAACACATTTACTTAGTGTAGTCGATATAGCTGCGCCCTTAACACCAAGAGATGGAATTGGTCCTAGTCCAAAAATCAAAACATAGTTCATTATTACATTTAATCCATTCATTATCAGTGTAATTACCATACATATCTTTGTTTTTCCGTGAGAACGTAACACTGCAGAGAATGTATTTTCAATGGACTGCACAAATACAAAACCACCAACAATGGTCATATATGCCATTCCATCTTCCATCAGGGCTGAATCTAAATTCATAAAATCCAGCAATTGCCTAGAAAATACAAACATTATTATACTCATAACAATTCCAAATAGAGCATTTACCTGTAGAGCTGCTGCTATTAGTTTATTTTTTTCTTTGGAAGTCTTACCTGCTCCAATATATTGAGCGCAAATAATAGATGTTCCTGATGTAATAATAGCAAATACCAGTCCAGACATACCAACTATTTGATTAACGACACCTACAGCGCCTACTGAATTATCCGAGTATTGGCTCAACATGAAAATATCAACGCTTCCTAGCAACATAAAAAAGAAGGCTTCAATAAGTATAGGCCATGTAAGTTGAAAAAGTGTAGTTTTCTTTTCCATAAGTAATTCTCCTAAATGTTATTTTGTGGTGAAATCAACTGGTTTCATTGATTAAATAGCATATTATATTCTTCACATTATTTAATAATTATATTATAGTATTTATATTTTATTTTCTCTTGTACACACACAATAAAACATATACAATTATATCATTTTTCTATTTTTATAAAAGAAATAAAAAACTATAATTTAATATGTATTTTTTGTCAAAAAAATGATATAATAGACGTGTTTGTGCATTATATGCACATTAATTACAAGGAGGATTTTAAATTGAGAAAGAGACAACTTATTGCCTTAGCATTATCTGCAACTATGATTGCTTCACTTTTTACTGGATGTACTAGCAGTTCTGATGAAAAAGAAACTACTACTGCTGCCACAACCAATAATGGTGGTGCAAGCGCAGAAGCTACAGACAACGTATATGGATTAAGAGACAATGTTGAAGATGGTTCTATTCTTCACTGCTTCTCATGGTCTTTCAAAACAATTGAGGAATCATTAGAGGACATTGCGATGGCAGGTTTTTCCGCTGTTCAAACATCACCTATTAACGAGTGCTATAATGGCGGTGAAGGTGGTATGGAATTATTTGGACAAGGTAAGTGGTACTACCATTACCAACCAACAGATTGGACTATTGGCAACTATCAGCTAGGAACTAGGGATGAATTCAAATCTATGTGCGAAGTTGCCGAAACATATGGCATCAAAGTCATCGTAGACGTGGCTCCTAACCATACAACAAAAGAAACTGACGCTATTGCTCAAGATTTTCTTGATGCTGTAGGCGGTATTGATAATTTATACCACTCAAATGGTAAAACAGCTATTAGCGATTACACTGACAGATCTCAATGTACACTTCAAGGTGTTGGTGGTCTATATGATGTAAATACAGAAAATCCAGACTTCCAGGATTATTTTATTGAATTCCTTAATGATTGTATCGCTTGTGGTGCTGACGGTTTCCGTTACGACACAGCTAAGCATATTGGTTTAAGCGATGATCCCCAGGATGATCCAAACTTACCAAATAACTTCTGGGACAGGGTGACTACAGAGGTTAATGACGTAGATAAGTTATTTACGTACGGTGAAGTATTACAAGATGGTGGCGAAAGAATTGCTGATTACATCGATAAAATCGGTGCTACTACTGCAAGTACTTACGGTTCAAAAATTCGAGACCAGTTTACTACTACTATTTTGAGTTCTAATACTCTTATAGATTTAAAGATAGGAAATGCTGCTCCAAACGTTGTAACTTGGGTCGAATCTCATGATAACTATACTGGGGACGATGCAACATACAAATCATTTAACAACGAGAAAATTAAACTTGCATTTGCTTTCCTTGCTGCACGTTCTAAGGGAACTCCACTTTTCCTTGCTAGACCTTACGGTGCTTCTGAGGCAAATATGTGGGGAACTTTCAACAAGATCGGCATGGCAGGTGACAATCTCTATAAAGACCCAGTCGTTGTAGCTGCTAACAGATTCAGAAATGCTATGGTAGGTCTTGAAGAAAACATCCTTAATCCAGAAGACACAAAACATGTAATTTGCGTAGAGCGTGGAACAAAGGGTATCTTCATTATAAATGATGGCAGTAGCGATTATACTTTCAATATGAACACAAAGCTTGAAAATGGTGAATATATTAACCGTTACGATGGTACAACAACATTCACTGTAAAAGATGGTGTTTTAACTGGTACTCTTGCATCTAAGCAAGTAGCTGCACTTTACAATGAAGGATATGTTGAACTTTCTACACCAGCTACTGTTAAGGTTGCTGATGATACATTGGGTAACTTCCTTGGTGACTTCCTTGATGTTGAATTAGTTGCTGAAAATTCTAAAAAGTCAACATACTCAATTGATGGCGGCGAAGAAGTCGAATTCAAAAATGGTGATGTTGTTACTGTTGGCAAGGATCTTTCAAGCGCAGAGATGACTGAACTTACACTTCGTGGAGAAAATGAAAAAGGCAACACAACTTGCATTACTTACATATTTAAAAAGCAAGATCCTATTTCATCTGGAATAAAGATTTACTTTGAAAAACCAGCAGATTGGGGTGATAAAGTTTCTGCATACGTTTATGATGAAACTTCAGGAAGCACAACAATTGAAAATGCTTCTTGGCCAGGTGTTCCGATGGAAATCGAAGCAGATGGAACATACAGCTATACATTTGATAAGGAATGGATTGCTCCACTGGTTATTTTCTCCGATGGAAAGAACCAATCAAATGCTGAAATGGAACCAGGTGCTGCAGTTATTCCAGATAAAGTTTACTCAGTAAACTAAGTAAGAACACACAAAAGTATTTTAAATGTGCATCTTATAAGACAAATTAAGTTAGATACACTAAAATAAATATATTAAAATAAATGCGAAATTAAAAAGAGTGAATGTAATTATTAGCTACTATATTGTAGTTCTAATAATACACATTCACTCTTTTAATTTATGCCTTTATAAATAGAGCTTTAATTTACTATTTTAGTCTATGATTTTAGTATCATTTTGTCCGACATTACATCATCTGTAGAATCTGCATATAACTTCATTAAGTCCTCTGTAGTCATATTTTCCCTTCGTTCTCCTTCAATATCCATAAGTAGTTTACCCTGACTTAGAACCAGTGTCCTATTGCCATACTCGAGAGCATTTTGGATATTATGAGTAATCATCAACGTAGTAATATTATTTTCCTTCACTATCCTATTGGTTATCTCCAAAACCTTCCCTGCTGTCTTTGGATCCAGTGCTGCTGTATGTTCATCTAATAGTAATAAACTTGGTGTAACAATAGTTGCCATCATAAGGGTAAGTGCCTGACGCTGTCCACCTGAAAGCAATCCCACTGGAGTCTTCATCCTATCTTCTAATCCAAGTCCTAAAGACGCAAGCTTTTCGCGGAAAACATTTATATCCCTCTTAGAGATACCAAAGGCTAATGTTCTCTTCTTACCTCTACCATATGCCAATCCCAGATTTTCTTCGATTGTCATATTGGGAGCAGTCCCCTTAAGAGGATCTTGAAAAAGTCTTCCTATATATTTTGCACGTTGGTGCTCCCTCAGTCTTGTGACATCCTTGCCTGCCAACAAAATATGTCCACTATCCACTTCATAACTACCACATACTGCATTCATCAACGTGGACTTTCCCGCGCCGTTAGAACCAATAACTGTTACAAAATCTCCTTTATTGATATGAAGGTTCATTTCGCATAATGCTTTTCGTTCATTTACAGTACCTTTGTTAAAAGTAATATTTACATCATTTAATTTAAGCACTAGCATTGCCTCCTTTATCTTTCATTCTCCTATATGTCCTTGTCGCCATTTTCTTTATCGTCGGAACACAAATAGCTAATGCCACTATAATTGCTGAAAACAGTTTGAAATCCATTGCTTCCATACCAATAGATATAGCAAAACTTAAAATAAATCTGTATGCAATTGCACCCACTACAGATGACAAAATGCAAGAAACAATCGTATGCTTTCCAAAGAATACTTCACCAATGATAATAGATGCCGCACCCGCAACCAACATTCCTGTTCCACCATTTGCATCACCATAGCTTTGATACTGGGCAATAACGCCTCCACTAAGGGCAACAAATCCATTGGCTATTGCAAATCCGATTATCTTCATCCTGTCTGAGTTGATAGACGATGCTCGTACCATATATTCATTATCTCCTGTGGCTCTTATTGCCATACCTAGCTGAGTATTTAAAAACCAATATATAAACACAACTGCAATGAGTAAAATTCCAGCTGCTACAATAATCTTATATGGAACTCCCTCTGGAAGTTTTCCTTGAAAATAGGTAAATATAGTTTCTTTCTTCCATAATGAAATGTTTGGATTTCCGTCCATGATGTGTAGATTGATAGAATACAATGCCGTAAGAGTAATAATCCCCGCAAGTATAGGCTGCACATTAAGTTTTGTCTGCAAAGCACCGGTAACTATGCCCGATATGGCTCCAGCCGCAATAGCAGCGACAATACCGATAAACGGATGACCGTTATAAGCAAATATAACCGAAACCGCTACACCTAACGTAAAACTTCCATCTACTGTTAAATCAGGAATATCCAATATTCTAAGAGATATAAAAATTCCAAGTGCAAGAATTGAATAGATAAGGCCTAATTCTAAAGCTCCATAGACTTGGGTCTGAGTAAGTTTTAAATTAATAATTAGTAATAGCACTACCACTAAAATCAGCTTAGGAATAAATGAAATTACTTTGTTTTTGTTGATTCTTTTGCTTTTATCCATAATAATACCTTTCTTAAACAAAAATAGGAATGGCAATAGCCACTCCTATTTTATAACACTTTTTAAACACTGATTCAAGCAATTACTCGAATATAATTGTCTTATTTCCGTTTAATATTTCCTCTGGGATCACAATACCAATCTCACTAGCTGTTGTTTTATTAACATATGAGCTAAGATTTTCGTTAAATACTTTTACTGGAATTTCTGAGGCTTTCTTTTCACCTTTAAGAATTGAATTAACCATATTAGCTGTTTCAATTCCGAGATCCGTATATTCAATACCAACTGTTCCTAGACCACCGTCTTGAACCATTGAGTCGGCACCAACATACACTGGAATCTTTGCTTCATTTGCCACCTGTGCAACTACACTCATTGCACCGGCAATGGTATTATCATTTGGACTAAATATAGCATCACAGCTTGCACATAAACTTTCCGCTGCCATCTGAACCTCTGAAGTATTTGTTACAGCTAATTCTTTAACTTGAATATTTGCTACCTTGCAATATGCTTTTACAGTTTCTAGACAAGAAACTGAATTAGCTTCACCTGCATTATATAGATATCCTAGTGTTTCAATCTCTGGTGTTATTTTAAGTGCAAAGTCTAAAATTTTATTAATATCAAGTGCATCTGAAGTACCAGTAATATTAGCACCTGTACTTTCAAGAGAATCTACTACCTCCGCAGCTATAGGATCTGTAACTGCCGAGAATACCACTGGAATCTTCTCTGAATATGGTGCCGCAGCCTGAGCACATGGAGTTGTTATAGCAATAATGATATCGCACCCTTTACCTTCAAAACTCTGTAAAATCGATGACACATTACTTGCTTCACCATTAGCTTGCTGACAATCTATAGTACAATTTTCACCATCAACATATCCTAATTCACTAAGTCTATCCACTATGGCATCCCTAATTGTATTTAATGATGCATGCTCCATAATCTGAACAATACCAATGGTAAAGTTCTTATCATTATCGTCTGTACCGCATGAACACAATGCAAACATCATAACAGTTGATAATACTAATGCAATAATTTTTTTCATCTTCATAATAGTAACCTTCCTCTTTTATAGAATATCTACCACTTTAATACAGTAGTAAATTTGTTTATCATTCTATCTTACTAGAGTGAAAAAGTAAATACTTTTTCTTATATTTCAACCTTGAAACTAATGTATTCTTTATTTTCTATATAAATCAGTTCTACAGTTATATCTCCACCATGTTTTTTTGCTATGCGCTTTGCATTATTAAGTCCAAGACCTCGCTTTGTACCTTTGGTAGAGTATCCCTTCTGGAAGAATTTTGACATCTTTGAATAATTCATATCCTTCACTTGATTACGAACCTCGAAATATATTTTATTATCCTCAGAATCCAAAATCAAATCAACATTATTCATTTCTTTAGTACAGGCTTCAAATGCATTGTCCACCAAAGTTCCTATTATCTCTATTAGATTATGCTCCGAAATATTGGAAATAATCTCAAAATTTCGCACCTGAAGGTTAACATTAATAAAACCAGGAGAAGCTACAACCTTACTGTACAAGAATCCAGCCAGTATTTTATCACTTATCTTTAATAATGCTATCAACTGCCTTGAGTCTCCAATGTACATATCCTGGATATATTCAGACTGCGCTCTAACTAGTTCATCGTATTTATCAATAGTTACGTGCATATTAAGTACCGCATTTAAATGATTGTCAAATTCGTGCTGTCTTGCTCTGATTTCTTTAGTCAATTCCTCAAGTGGCTGTATGTACATTCTATATGTTTTTAGTTCATTTCCCTGTCTTTTTATGACGAGACTGTTCTGTTGCCATTCAAAAAATCCCCAAAGTATAAGGATACCTAGCAATACAAATATAACTGCCACTTTAATATCCATTTGACCTGCTCTTTGCATCTCCAAAATTAGTCCTGCAGAAACAACAACTCCTACAATACAAAAAAATCTATAACTTCCTCGTCTTACCTTATCCGACATCCCTTACTCCTTACTGTTGTGCTTTTATAAATTCTTTGATTTTATCCTTATAAGTTACACCAATCTCTAACCGAGTTCCATCTTCCATTATAATCACTCTGTTCACCACATCCAATAACTTAATGTGCCTTTTGTTTGCCACATACATTCGATGACATTGAATGAAGTCATCTTCTGGGAGTATTGTCATAAGTTTTTTTATTGACATATAGGGTACCTTTATCTGTTCCCTGCTAAGTTTAAACATTACACCTCTAGATATGGCTTGTACATAGCAAATGGCATCACATTTTATCTTGTAATTTACACCATCTTTCTTCACTATAATGTTTTTTTCCTCAGCCACTTTATCATGCATAACTATCTTTCTTATAACCTCCTCAACCGTTTGTTTATCATACGGTTTAACAATGTACTGATAACAGTGGATTTCTCTGAATGATGTCATCTCAAGGGATGCAATCGATGTCACCATAATAACTGGTGTAAATTCATATTTTCTATTCTTTCGCAGTAATTTTGCGAACTCGATTCCTTCACGATTATTCTCATCTTCCTCGTCAAGGTTAATGTCTATAAAGAATCCATGATATGTTTTTTTACTATCAATATATTCCTTTGCCTCTTCAAATGTTGCAGCCGAGTCTATGTATATTTCACCAGCTCGTCCATATTCCGAAATTATTTTAACTAATGCCTCTCGGCTACATTTTCTATCTTCCAATACAAGAATGTTAATCATATTTCCTACCATTATCCAGCGTTTTCGCTTTTTATAATAATGCCCTGGCACAAAAGCACCAGGGCAAGTTAATGTTACCTATAAACTAAGATTTTATTGTTATTATTCAAATAAATCAATTATGACTAGTTAGTCTTACCTACTTCTGCAATAGATGTTACAAGACCTGACATAGATTGAATCTCCGAAGGAATAATAATCTTTGTAGATTGGCCATCTCCAACTTTTGCAAATGTATCAAGGCTTTTCAATCTTATAACTGATTCGTCTGCTCCTGCTTCTTTAATAAACCTAATTCCTTCTGCTTCTGCCTTCTTTACAGCAAGAATAGCCTCCGCTTGACCTTCTGCCTCTTTAATAGTAGCTTCTTTTTGAGCTTCTGCTCTAAGAATTTGAGACTGTCTTTCAGCTTCTGCATTAAGAATAACCGATTCCTTCTTACCTTGAGCAACAAGAATTGCAGATTTCTTTTGACCTTCCGCAATAAGAATAGATTCACGGCTTTCTCTTTCAGCCTTCATCTGTTTTTCCATCGCTTCATTAATTGAAGCTGGAGGCATAATATTCTTTAATTCTACTCTGTTTACTTTAATACCCCAAGGATCTGTAGCTCTATCAAGTTCGGCTCTCATCTTGGTATTAATAATTTCTCTTGAAGTAAGTGTTTCATCAAGTACAAGTTCACCAATAATATTTCTAAGTGTTGTGGCTGTTAAATTCTCAATAGCCATAATCGGATTTTCAACGCCATAAGCATAAAGCTTAGGATCTGTTATCTGGAAGAAAATAACTGTATCAATTCTCATCGTTACATTATCCTTTGTGATAACTGGCTGTGGTGGGAAATCACATACCTGCTCTTTTAAGTTAACTCTCTTAGCTACCTTATCTAGAATAGGCATTTTAAAATGTATGCCTACTGACCAGGTATCCTTGTAACCACCTAATCTTTCAATAACCGAAGCTTCTGCCTGTGGTACAATCTTAATACATGAAATAATTATGATTATAAGTAAAACTATTACTGCTAATGCTAAAAATAAACCGCCGGTTGCCGCTGCTAACATCTTCAATCTACCTCACTTTTCTCTAACTTTAATACTTTCTATGTACTTCTTGCAAGTATACTATAGTTCCTTGTATTCTTCAACAATAAGTTTGACACCTGTTATACTGACCACCTTAACTATAGTTCCTGCTGGAATTGTTATGTCATCATCACTAGTTCTTGTGGTCCATTCCACTCCATTTACTACTGCAAGACCAGTATCGTTTAGGTTATTAACTTCCTGCGTAACCCTAACTACCTTTCCAAGAATTCCTTCATAGTTAGTTTTTAATTTATTGGCGTTAATATACTTTACAGCCAGTGGTCTAGTAAATATAAGCAATACTATTGATACTACTAAAAAAGCAACTACTTGCCATACCACATCAAGTCCCAAGGCATAAACACCAAGAGCTATCAATGCTCCGCCTGCAAACCAGATTGTAGTAAGTCCTACTGTGATCACTTCTATTCCTAATAATAAAATCAAAAGAATCAGCCACACTACTGCTTCCATTTATTTCACCTCACTTTCTTCAAGTTTTGTTACACCTAAAATAACTCATTGATATAATTTAATCAATTCATTTTGCGTGAATACAAATAAAAGCGTATTCAATGACTTACAGCATCTCTATTATTACCTGTTTATTCCAATTCTAAACAATGATTAACATAAGAACTTAATTTCCTTCATAAATTTATCCTTTCTTATTCAATATATTTTTTGATTTGATATTTTATTCAAAGTATCCTTTATAGCATACATCGTATTTTCCTGATGGAAAAAGCTGATGATACAGATCAATAAAATAATCGTCCGTCATACTTGCGATATAATCAATGACTAAATCGTTAGCATCTCCTTCCTCATATGGAATATCCCCACTTTTAATTGAATATTTATTATTCTCATTCACATAAGCAATATGGTGAGTATATAGATACGAGTTTTTATTATGTCTTTTGGCATCATCTAGTAACTTATAGTAAACTTCATGTAACATTGGTCTAATTTGTGAGGAGTATATTTTCTCCATCTCAGGATTTCCATAAATCAATTTATAGTTTTCCCTTTTCGCCATCTTCAATTCATTAAATCTATCATCGTCTAACATTAAATATGGTTTTCCATAGCTGTTTTCAATAATATTAACCACCAGATTATTGATAATCTCTGCATTGCTTGTACCTATCATTGCCTTAGAAAATGCCGAATTCTCGTTTACTATACCGAGTTTCATTGCATCTTGTCTATCTTTTCCAAGATATGCAATAATATCACAAATTCTTACTACACAGCCTTCAAGAGTGGATGGTACAAGTCCGCCAATATTTTCTTCATCTATATAACAACTCTCTACCATTTCATCAAATTTATCAAACCCACCAATCGGCCGCGGTCTATATTCCTTTTGCTCTAGTTCACCATTGTGGCATAAAATTCCATCTAGAGTCTCTAGACTAATGTTTCTATGAATGATTTTGTCTAAAACTCTAACACTATGTACATTGTGGTTGAAATATCTTCCAGTTTCTTGTCTATATATCTCGCTTATCATTCTCTCACCTGCATGTCCAAATGGAGTATGTCCAATATCATGACCTAATGCAATAGCCTCAATTAAGTCACAATTCAGATTCAATATCGAGCCAATATTCCTTGCAATTCGAGATACAAATTGCACGTGCAACGCCCTACGGGAAATATCATCATTCTTATAGAATGAGAACACTTGCGTTTTATCTGAGTATCTATTGTAATATGGTATATGCATAATTTTTTCTATATCACGTACAAATGCAGGTCTCCATATATTAGCATGGTCATGATCGCTATTTCTTCTTGTAATATTGTCATCTATAAATGCGTAGGGATTTACCACATGATTTTCCCTATCTTCTTTTATTTTCTCAATGATTTCCCCACTCAAGGAATGATATTTTGACATAAAAACCTCCCAATTCATAAACTACTTTTCAATAAATATAGTATAAATGAATTGGGAGGTAATCGCAATTATTTTCTTGTTATTTTGATGTCACCAATATTGGTATACACGCCTAATTTGTTGTCACTTGAGTTTTCACTCTCATAGTCTTTTCCTTTGTTTTTATCATCTACCTTTACATCACCGACATTTGTAGAACTGTCTATTTCATAGTCTCGACCTTCAAGGGTTACTTTTACATCGCCAATATCTGCACTTAATTCACCTTTTCCAGTAATTGCACCATCAAATTTTATATTTCCAACATTTGTCTCTAAAACTGTACTATTTTTATATGTTCCTGTGACGTCTATATCACCAACATTTGCTTCCACTTTTGTCTTCTTTGTTACCTCCATCTCTTCCAAGGTTACATTTCCAACGTTTGTAGATATCTCTAGGTTTTCTAATGTTTGGTCTTTTTTCACATATATAGTGATTTTTCCTTCTTGCATTCCTATAAAGTTAAAGAAATTAAAGCCTTTATTCTCTTCCTTGATAATAATCTCAAGTGTACCATCTACAACTTTTGCACTAGCAGTATTGCTGCTTACATATGAAATTTCATATCCATATGTATCACCATATACAATCTCTACAGTGGATACATTTGTATCTACTACTATGCTTTTAAATTCAGCTGTATCTTTATCCTCTAGTTTATCCATTTGTGCGTTACCATTTGAACTCCAGAAATCATACAGAGAACCTGCTCCATTTGCTGCTGCAATGCAAACCATTGCTATACCAACTGTAAAGCATATTCCTGCCATAATGCCAAAAATTTTATAAAATTTCTTCATTATCTTTTCCCCCTTTCAAATAGCCATTTAATGAATTTAGTAGTTCCAGTGCATATAGCTGCTGTAGCCATAGTAAAACCTAGACCTAATGCAAAAACAATAAGTCCTATGCCAACAAGAAAAGTTCCTGTAATAGCCTCTACAAATAACCTTGCAATTCCAATTCCAATAACCGCAACTCCTGAAATTATAAGACTAATGCCTGCTGCACCAAATCCTACAATTACTCCAAACATAGCTACAATAAGTGAAAACCAAAGAGGAGCTGTAGCAATAATCGCTATAAGAACACCTGTTGACATTCCCGTTTTTTGCGTAAAACTCTGATTTTGCGTGTAGTTTTGATCTTGTGTAAAATTTTGATTTTGTGTGTAGTTTGCTTCTGGTTGACCCTGTGCATAACCTGTATTTACATTCATATTCATGTTTGGTGCATAATTCTTTCCGAATGTATCTTCACAAATACCACTTTCTTTAATAATTTTGTCTGCTAGAATATTCACATCACCTAATTCGCTAACTACTCTGTCTTCATTGTCAATACCAGCATCTTCAAAATATTCTGTATAATACTGAAGTACGCTTGTTCTCTCTTCTTCTGGAAGTACTCTCAAGCGTTCCTGCAAAATGTTAAGATATTCATATTTACTCATTTTCGCAGCCTCCTTCTATAATGTTATCAATTCTCTTTTTGTATAACTTCCATTCTCTCTCGTAATAGGATAATCTTTCTTTTCCTTTTCCTGTGATTGCATAATATCTGCGATTACGTCCCATATATGGTTGGTCGTAAGTTGTAAGGAAATCTGCCTTTTGTAATCTCCTAAGTACTGGGTACAATGTAGATTCTGAAATATCCATAACTTCCTTTACATTTTGTGTTAATACATATCCATATGTATCTTCTCTGTTTAGTACTGCTAATACGCACATATCTAATAGGGATGAACCTAGTTGGAATACCATATGTTTCCCTCCTTCTGCAAAATTCAAATCAATATTAAATTTCAATATTTTATAGTAATCATCTTCGCTTTTATTTTAATAATATTATATAGCATATAATATTATTTGCCCATATTATACATAGTATAATATTGTTTGTCAATAAATATGTTATAATAATTTTTATAAATTTATAAAACTGAGGATTCTTATGAAAAAACAAATAAAAATAATCATCTCTATTATTGCTATATTTTCGCTAATTACTGCATACCTTTCTCCCATAAATCCCCAAAGAAAATCAGGTGAATCGGCTGGCAATTTAGCTGATGAATCGACTAGCAATTTAAGTGTTCGCTTTCTTGATGTCGGCCAAGGCAATAGCATTTTAATCAGTCTTGACGATGAATATATGCTTATTGATGGCGGGGATCGTAACCATTCTTCCTTCGTTGTAAGTTATCTTAAAAAACAAGGCATTACTGATTTGAAATATGTAGTAGTATCTCACTATGATGCAGACCATTTAAGCGGCATAATAGGCGTTATTAACAACTTTAATATAGGAACTCTAATTGCACCAGATTATGAGGCCGATACAAAGACTTATCAAAGCTATAGGTCTGCTTTATCCACAAAAAAAATCTCCCCAGTGCATCCAGCACGAGGAGATTCATATACTTTAGGTTCTTCTGCTTTTACTATTGTATGTCCAGATAGCTATGACTATTTCGACGAAAACAACAATTCAGTTGGTCTACGACTCACTTACGGTATGCAAAGTTTCCTAATCCTTGGCGATGCCTCTACTGAAAGTGAATACGCTATGCTTGATTCAAGTCTTACTTTGAAATCGACTGTTTATTTGGTTAGTCACCATGGTAGTATTCACTCCACTAGTGCTACATTTTTGGATGTAGTCAATCCTTCTTATGCAGTAATTAGTGTAGGTGAAAATAGTTATGGTCATCCCACAAAGGAAGTCTTAGATAGGCTGGAAAAGAAAAACATTTCAATATATAGGACAGATTTACACGGAACTATTATTTTTGAAACCGATGGAAACAGTTTAAATATATCTACCAAAAAGTAATGGTTGCAATAAATAATAACCACAATACCTAATAACTATAATAAGTTATTATATGTATGTTCTGTCTATATGTACTACTGAATAATATTCAGGATTTATGGTCTTAACCATCTTTTCTATTTCCATTTTTAGTTCATCTGGTGACATCTTGACTTCATATGGCATAACAGCATCAAAAATGAGATTTGTATGTGTTGGCCCAGTTACAATTCTAAAGTCGTGAATTGTTATAGCTGGGTTAATAATTTTAATCTTCTTTGCTACTAACGCTTTAATTTCTTTTACCACAACATTATTAGTTTCTACTGGGTCTAAATGGATAACAGCCTCACAGTATAATTTCTCTGACAACTCTTTCTCAATTCTGTCTATAGCATCATGAAGTTCAAAAATATTACCATCCCCCGGCACTTCGGCGTGCAAAGAAATCATAATTCTTCCAGGGCCATAATCATGTACTACTAGGTCATGAATCCCGCAAACTTCATCATGTGCCATTACTATTTCCTGAATAGATTCCACAAGTTCCTCATCTGGAAGGCTTCCAAGTAATGGACTTATTGTTTCTTTAGCCGCACCATATCCAGCATAGATAATAAACATTGCCACAAGAATACCACAGTATCCATCAATGTTTATATTGGTAAATCTCATTACTATCATCGCTATAAGAACCACCGCTGTTGCCACTGAGTCTCCAAGTGAATCTGTAGCTGTTGCCTTCATGGCTGAGGAGTTGATTTTTTTACCTATTTTATTATTGTAGAAGAACATATATAGCTTTACAAGTATAGATATTACAAGTATTCCCATTGCTAAAACGGAAGTATCAACATCTTCTGGGTGTATTATTTTATCAAAGGATGATTTTATAAGTTCAAAGCCCATAAGTACAATTATTAGAGCCACGAACAAACCTGATAAATATTCAAATCTTCCATGTCCAAAAGGGTGTTCTGTATCTGGCTTTTTACCTGCAAAAACAAATCCTATCAACGTAATAAAGGAAGAGCCTGCATCTGATAGATTGTTAAATGCGTCTGCCATAATAGCTACAGAACCACTAATAAAGCCTGCAAAATATTTTAGAGCAAATAGTATAAAATTCAAAACAATTCCTAGAACACTACACAGTGTTCCATATGATTTTCTGCCTTTACTATCCGTTATATCTTTATCACGTAAAAAAAATTTCGATAAAATCGTTATCATTTTCATACCTCTTTTCAAACCACTACTTATTATTACGCACCAGTAAAATTCTCTAACTCAATATTTATGGCTTCCCATTGACTCATAAGTTCCATAAGCTGTTCTTCTGCTTCATCTATTTCACCTTGAATTTCTGAAAGTTTAGAGTAATCTGTGGCGTTTTCAGGTGCCATCAGTTCATCCTTTTTAGCTGCAAGTTTTGCCTCAAGCTCTTCAATGGATTCCTCAGTCTTTGCCAGTTTTCTCTCAATCTTTGACTTTTCCTTTCCAGGATTGTCATAGTTCTTGGCTTTGTTTTCTTTTTTTGCTGTATCTATTCCGCTAACAAACGAGAAAGCCATTTTCCCTGGAGCTGTATGATTCTTTTTCAAATCCTCCTCTGCCTTAGCGGCATTGGCTGCTACATAGTCTTCATAACCGAATTCATAATAATCCGTATGTCCATTTTCAAATACAAGCAATCTATTAGATATCTTTTTTATGAAATATCTATCATGGGATACAAATAAAATAGTTCCTGTATAACTTTCCATCATATGCTCTAACGCTTCCTTACCAACAATATCCATATGATTTGTAGGCTCATCTAATATAAGGAAATTTGGCTTACGTTTTAAAATCTTACAAAGTGCCAATCTTACTCTTTCTCCTCCAGATAACATAGATACTTTCTTAAACACATCATCTCCCGAAAACAGAAATGCACCTAAATCGTTTCTTATTTCTGTCTGAGTAAGGGTTGGAAATTCATCCCAATAATCATCTATCACCTGTTTTTCACTGGTATATTGGGCCATTTGTTGGTCAAAGTAACCTATATCAACACGAAGTCCCGTTGAAAATTCGCCTCCAAGTGACGATACCTGTCCCATTATGGTTTTAAGAAATGTAGACTTTCCTAACCCATTTCCACCAATAATACCTACTTTATCACCTCTGCAAACTGTGAGGTTAATGGTAGACAAAACTTCTGTATATCCCACTGCTAACTCATGAATTCGTAAAACTTCCTTTCCTGTAACCTCTGCCGGCTGGAAGTTGGCATTAAATGCCCTATCATCGTATTTATCAGGAGCTTCCACTATATCCATATGCTCTATTGCCTTCATTTTAGAACGGGCCATAGCTGCCTTAGTCGGCTTATTCTTAAACCTATCTACCATTCCTTGAAGTCTAACTATTTCCTTTTGCTGTAAATCGTGATCCTTTTGTTGTTTTTCGTGTTCTTCACGTTTTCTTTCGATAAAATGAGAGTAGTTGCCTGGATACCTTTTTGCAGTTCCATACTCAATCTCATATACTACATCTGCAATATTATCCAGAAACATTCTATCATGGGAAACAATAACTACAGCTCTGTCATAATTTTTTAAGTACGTCTCTAACCACTCAACTGTAGCAATATCCAAGTGGTTGGTAGGCTCATCTAAGAGTAAGATGTCCGGTTTACTAAGTAACATTCTAATAAAGGAAATTCTTGTTTGCTGTCCACCTGAAAATTGATTTAATGGTTTCTTCTTATCTTCCTCTGTAAAACCAAATTTCCTTACCATTGTCTCAAAATCTTTTTCGTAGTAATAACCACCTGCCATTCTAAAGTTTTCCTCATATGTAGCATAGCGATTAACATTTATTTCACTAGGATCATCATTCATAGTGTTTAGGCGTCTGTCAAGTTCCTCCTTCATCTCAACCATAGGGCGAAATACTTTTCTAATTTCTTCCTCCATTGAAATTGATTCATCCTCAAACGCCATTTGCTTTAGATAACCGATTGTAGGATTACCAGATTTAGCGATGAAGATGTCCTCATCGCTATCTCGTTTAGTAAGTTCGACCTCACCAGAAATAAGTTTAAGTAATGTGGTTTTACCACAACCATTTCTTCCTACCACGGCTATTTTTTCTGTATTTCTTATTTCAAAGTTTATATTGTGCAAAATGTTTTCGGCTGCAAAACTCACAGCTCCATTATTTATTTTGTATAACATAATTTATCACACTTATCCTTATATTTTTATAGTACTTTGGATAAGAATTCCTTTAGTCTTGGATTTTTAGGATTATCGAATACTTCCGTCGGTGTACCGTCTTCACCTATTTCTCCATCATTCATAAACAATACTCTAGTAGCTACCTCTTTTGCAAATCCCATTTCATGGGTCACTACTACCATAGTCATACCATCAAGTGCCAATTCCTTCATAAGGCTAAGTACTTCTCCTACCATTTCAGGATCTAACGCACTTGTTGGCTCGTCAAAGAGCATTACAGCTGGATTCATAGCAAGTGCTCTCGCTATAGCCACACGCTGTTTTTGACCACCTGAAAGCTTGGATGGGTAACTTTGAGCTTTATCTTCTAGACCAATTCTTTTAAGCAGCTCGTCAGCCTTATTTGAAGCCTCTTCCTTGCTCATCTTTTTTAGCTGAATTGGTGCAAGCATAATATTATTCTTTATAGTCATGTTTGGGAATAAATTAAACTGCTGGAAAACCATTCCAATTTTTTCTCTAACTTTATTAATGTTTACTGATTTGTCAGTAATATCTGTTCCATCAACTAAAACCTTACCACCTGTTGGAGTTTCAAGTTTATTTATTGAACGTAAAAATGTGGATTTACCACAACCCGATGGTCCAATAATGGCGATAACTTCACCCTTAGAAACAGTGATATTAAGATTTTTAAGTACCTCGTGATCACCAAATGATTTACAAAGTTCTTTAGTTTCTATTAATATTTCATTATCTTTCATTATTTCTTAACCTCTTCTCTAGCTTGTGTACAAATCCTGTAAGTATCATAACTATAGCTAAATATATAAGAGCTATAGCCAAAAGTGGCATAGTTGCTTCATAAGTATTACTTCTAATAATATCTGCGCCTTTTGTAAGGTCTATCAATCCAATATAACCACTAATTGAAGTCTCTTTGATCAAACTAATCAATTCGTTACATAGTGCCGGAAGTATATTTTTAACTGCCTGTGGAAGTATTACCCTAATCATAGTCATATTGTATGTCATACCAAGACTTTGTCCTGCTTCCATCTGACCTGGATCGACTGCCATAATACCTGATCTTACAATTTCGGAAACATATGCCGCAGAGTTTAAACCAAAGGCAATTACCGCTACAACAATCTTGTTATTTACCGCTGCAAGTATAATGTAAAACATAATCAGCAACTGTACCATAGCAGGTGTTCCGCGAATAATCGTAACATATACTCTGCAAATAGCATTTATAATGGTAAGTCCTCCAATTCTATCGTGAGTAGTTCTTACCATTGCAATTAAGAATCCCAAGATTATACCTATGATAACAGCACCAATTGTAATAATAATCGTATTTCTAAAACCTGTTAGTAGATATTCATATCTATTGTCATCTATGAAATTTTGTTTGAATTTCTCAACAAATGAGAGTGTTTCTATATCCTGTGTAGATCCTGTATTTACAACTATAACCTGTTTTGATGTAGTATAGGAATCTGTAAAATCTATATTCTTAAGTCTGTCCTCTGTAACTGTCATGCCAGCCACACCCACATCTGCCTTGCCAGAAGTAACTGCAACTATGATAGAATCAAATTCCATATCTTCTATTTGTAATTTCATACCTAGAATATCGCAGACAGCTTGAGATAAATCCATATCAAGACCCGTAACTTTTCCCTCTGAGTAAAATTCATATGGAGGAAACGCGGCATTGGTAGCTACTATTAATGTTCCATTATCCCTGCTTACATCCTTAGGTACATACTTCTCAACGCTACCATCTTCATTATTAATGTAATAGTCAACTATTTGGTCATAAGTACCATTGTCGCGTAGTTCCTTCAATGCATCATTAATTTGAAGTTTCAAAGCTGTAGATGATTTATCAATACACATAGCATATTCTTCTAATGTAAATTCCTCATCTAAAATCGCAAGTTCTGGATTCCTTGCAACATATTCAAGTGCTGGCAATTCATCAATAATAACGCAATCAATTTTATTAAGCTTCAAAGATTGGATAGCATCCGCACCCTTGTTGTATCTTTCTACAATGGTCCCTGCTTCATCACCTTCATAATCTTCTGCATAAATCGCTCCTGTAGTACCTGATTGAACGCCAATCCTGGTACCTTCAATATCATCCACACTCTCAATCACTTTCTTATCTTTTGTATCTTCCGTAGACTTACCGCAGCCTATCGCTGCAAATGTAGTAACACATATCAGCCCTATAATAAAAATGGCTAAAAGTCTGTTTTTCCTTGTTCTATTTTTCTTCATAACAATACTTGAGGGATTGGCGGACCAATCCCCTATTTCTCCTTCTTAGTGTATTTTTGTATTTTAACAGATTACAAAATATTCTTCTACATTTTTTAATTATATTTTAGTTCTTATTAACTTTCTTCATTCGTATCTGATTCGGCTTCAAACCCAGATTCTTCCTCTGATAGAATTTCATCCTCGATTAAGGTTTCAACTTCATCTTCAGTTTCAACTTCAGTTCCAGTTTTGGATTCATCCTCATTTAAAGTGTTCATATGTGATGACAAGCTTGTACTATTGCTCAATCCTTCTGATATTCCACCAAATTCATAGTCTTCGTCTACTTTTTCTTCTTTCATCTTTCCAGCAGTAACCATTAAATAGATACCGATTATAACACCAAGGGGTGCAAATATCGTAACTACTGCCGCAACAAATAATAATGTAGCATTGATACCGGCTATTGCAATACCAATCATATACCAAACTTGCTTTTCCCTCTGAAAACCTTTAAAATTAATCACTACCGCTGTAACACCGGCTATTACGGTGAACAGCATAAATATCATATATATATTCAACGGTGTGTCGCCAAACTTTTCAATCAGAGCATCGACATCAATAATCTTATTTTGCGTTATCAAAAAGACACTGGCTGTCGCACCACTTATTATATTCCAAAGTCCTGCCTTTTTTGCTTTATCTTGTGGAGTTGCTTCATTTCTACTATTTCCATTACTTAGAAAATTCATATTTGTCCTTTCATAAACCTAGTTTACATTTATATTTTTCTTCATCAAACTTTCATCTTGGTTAAAAAACTTTTTGTTCTTTCATTTGACGGATTTTCAATAACTTCACTTGGAGTTCCCTCCTCAATGATAACGCCTCCGTCCATAAAGATAACTCTGTCGGATATATTTCTTGCAAATTCAATCTCATGAGTAACTATGACCATTGTCATTTTATCTTTTGCCAAATCTTTTAAAACCTTTAGAACTTCCTGCGTCAGTTCTGGATCTAACGCAGATGTTGGTTCATCAAAAAACAACATCTTAGGATTCATCGCTAATGCTCTAGCTATAGCCACGCGCTGTCTCTGTCCTCCTGACAACTGGAACGGATAAGCTTCTTTTTTATCCTCCAGTCCCATCTTTTCAAGTAGTCTCTCTGCCTCTTGCTTTACTTCTTCCTTATACCTTTTTTGCACTGATATCGGTGCATCACAAATATTCTTCATAACTGAAAAATGTGGAAATAGGTTATAATTTTGAAATACAAGTCCAAAATATTCCTTTATATGCCTTAGTTCATTTTTAGGCGCGTAAATAGTTGCTCCACCTACATCCTTCACTGCCACTTCATCACAATACAATAGACTACCTTCATCCATCTTCTCTAACAATGTGGCACATCTTAGAAGTGTTGACTTTCCTGAACCTGATGGACCAATAATAGAGACCACTTCACCTTCCTTAACCTTTAGTGAAATATCTTTTAACACTTCTATACCATCAAAACTTTTCTTTAATTTGTTAATCTCTAATATGCTCATATTTGCCTCCTATTTGTAATATGCTAGTTTTTTTTCAATGCGCTCCATAATAAATGCAACCACATAATTGAAAATGTAATAGAAAAGTCCAGCAATAAATAGTGGCATAATGCTTGCCTGGGACGCCGCTACCTGCTTTGCTAATGTGAACATCTCTGTATATGCTAATACAAATGCTAAAGAAGTATCTTTTACAAGAGTGATAACTTCATTTGTAACTGGTGGCATAACGTGTTTTACCATCTGTGGAAAGGTTACCTTCCAGAAAGTTTGAATCTTTGTATATCCTAGTACCTGTGCTGCTTCATGTTGTCCAACAGGCACTGCCTCTACACCTGAACGATATATCTCAGCAAAGTAAGCTGCATAATTCAATGTGAAACCTATAATAACTGCATAGAATCTATATGATGTAGATAATGACCATCCAAAAACATAGAACGGACCGAAGAATACAACTAATAACTGTAACATTAATGGTGTTCCACGCATTATAGAAATATAAAACTTAACAAGCCATGCTACAGGTTTTATCTTTGATCGTCTACCTGCACAAATCAAAAGTCCAAGTGGAAGTGAAAAACAAAGTGTCAATATGAATATAAGTAAAGAAGCACCCACACCTGATAACAATTGTCCCGCTATATCAGCGAATTTTTCAAGGAAACTTTCGTCTTTGGTAGTTGCTGCCATAGCATCAAGTTCCTTAGCTGTAGATGTTCCTTCATTACCCAAACACGCGAAATCACTAAGATCCCATTTATCAGATATTTGTGCATATGTACCATCTTCAACCATCTCATATAGAGTTTCCAAAACTGCATCCCTAAGAGATGTATTTCCAAGTTTAAAACCAACTCCATATTCTTCTGATGAAATAGTATCTGGAAGCATCATAAAATCATTGCCTCTGGCTTCTATCTCATACTTAGCCACACCAATATCCATACAAATAGCATCAGCAGCACCAGCCTCCAGATTCATAAATGCACTATTATAATCACCAACTTGCTGTAGTTCTTTAAATGTGCTCCTAAGCGCTTTATTATCCTCACTGGCGTCTTCACCTGCAAGCGCTGCCAAAGCTGAAGAATCTGCCTGCACTATAACATTTTTATCTGCAAGATCTGTAAGTTCCCTTATACCTGAATTGCTCTTTACCACTACTACCTGAGAATTATCTACATAAGCATCCGTCCACGTATAATCTGTCTCTCGGCCATTCAGGGTAAATCCATTCCAAATGCAATCTATTGAATTGGAATTCAATTCCATATCCTTAGAAGCCCAATCAATAGGCTGTTTAACTAGATTCCATCCATTACGCTCACAAACTTCTTCGGCTAAATCCAAGTCAAATCCTACATATTCACCATTTTCATCTTTATATCCATATGGCTTAAATTCTGCATCAAAGCCTACAATTAATGTAGTCCTTCCTGCTTCTGTATTTACTACATCGTCACTGCTTTTTCCACATGCTACTAACATTCCTGCCATAAGGGACATAATGAGCATGAAAATAATCGTTTTCTTTTTCATGTATTCCTCCAAAGTTAAAATATAATAGATTATAGCATTTTCACGCATGATTTTGCAAGCGCGTAGTGAATATAGTTTCTTCCTTCCCTAAAAATTAAATTAATTATACCAACGCAAAGAGACACCCTGGGTTCATAACTTCCAGGGTGTCTCTTTCATAGGATATTCAATTGTTTACTTTTTTTATGGGGTGCCCCCTTTGTAAATCTGATAACCTTTAACCGACTTTTGTTTCTACTTATATTCTATCAAATTATTCTAAAAAGAGCAACTGTTTTTTGAGTTTTTTTTCACCAAGTGGTTATTTTTGAAACTAAGTGGTTATTTTTTCGATTTCAGATGTTATTTTGAGGGTATCCTCTGTAACTGCTGTTTCTAAATTCAGTATTGTCACTCCTGCCCTTTTTGCAGCCTCCAGCGTTTTAGCAAACTCTAGATGTGTCTCTTCATTGGCATAAACCTCAGTTATTTCTTCCATCTGGATTACAAATGCAACATAACACCTATATCCTGCATCAATAGCTCCAATTAATTCCTTCAAATGCTTTACACCTCTAAGGGTTGGAGCATCCGGGAAATAGGCCTTCTTGTCTTTTTCTAAAGTTACACCTTTTACTTCCATAAGGCATTTTATTTCACCCATCTCAAAGTAAAAATCAATCCTGCTTTTCCCATATGTATACTCAGGCTTTATAAATGTAATATCTCTATGGGTTCTCAGCCATTCTCCTACCACCTTATTTGGAGCTTGTGAATCCATATTAACAATACCAATACCTTCCTTGTATACACATATGAGGTCATACTTTGTCTTTCTATTGGGGTTATCGCATACTTCAAGGATTACGTGTGCCCCAGGGATTAGTAATTCCCTGCATCTTCCTGTGTTCTTTACATGCACAGTTTCCACTATATCATTTACTAATACGTGGGCAATAAATCTGTTGGGTCTATCCACAAAAATTCCATGTACTACATTATTATATTTCATTGAACTCTCTCTTCTTTTGACTACATTTTACACTTCTATCATAGTGCAAAGTATAGATTTATCTATACGAATCTACTTCACTGATGTTACCGTATATTCTAAGTCTTCAACGACCTTCGTTAAAACTTCGTTATCTACTTCTTCTTTTAAAGTAACAACTGCTGTACCCTGTGTATGGCTAACCTCTGCCATCTCCACTTGTTGTAATGCCTCAAGACCTTTTTTAACTGATGCTTCACAATGTCCACACATCATTCCTGTAATATTTATTGTCTTTGTCATAGTATTTGTCTCCTTTATATCTTTTTGATTTGTTGTTTTTTTCTTATACATTTTAGTGAAATTTAGTCTTAATGCGTTTATAATAACACAAAAACTTGATAAACTCATTGCTGCTGCTCCAAACATCGGGTTCAGTGTCCAACCAAATGTGTGGATATATGCGCCTGCTGCCAGGGGTATACCAATACAGTTATATATAAATGCCCAAAATAAATTTTCATGGATATTTCTTAGTGTAGCCTGGCTAAGTCTAATGGCTGCTGCCACATCTAAAATAGAATTTCTCATAACTACTACATCTGCGGCATCAATAGCCACATCTGTACCTGCTCCAATTGCTATTCCTACATCTGCGCGGGTCAAGGCAGGTGCGTCATTGATTCCATCTCCTACCATTATAACTTTGCCTTGATTTTGCAATCTGCGAATGGCCTCTTCCTTACCATCCGGAAGAACTCCTGCCACCACTTCATCTACGCCTGTCATTTCCCCAATAGCAGCTGCTGTTCTTTCATTATCTCCTGTCAACATAACTACTCTTATTCCCATATCTCTTATCTGTTCAACCGCCATAGCCGAGTCTTCCCTTACCACATCCGCTACAGCAATACATCCCATGAACTTATCTTGTCTTGCAAAATAAAGAGGTGTTTTTCCACTATTAGATAATACGTCTGACATTTTTATAATTTCTGCAGGTATTTCGATTTTTATTCCATCTAATTTTTGTTTTTCAATAAAATCTTTGTTCCCAGCAAAATAGAACTGAGATGTGTTTATACGACCCATCAGTCCATTCCCTGGTACTGCACTAAATTCCGCAATTTCGCCTGCTTTAATATTTTTACTTTCGCAGAATCTAACAATGGCACCCGCCAATGGATGTTCACTTTTCTTTTCTAATGTCATTGCCATTTGGAGTAATTCATTTTCACTTACGTCCTTTGCAGTGATGATATCTGTCACCTCAGGTTCTCCTTTAGTAAGTGTTCCAGTCTTATCCAGCACAACAACATCAGCCTTTCCTGTGGCTTCAAGACTAACTGCTGTCTTAAATAAAATTCCATGTCTAGCACCCATTCCATTTCCAACCATAATTGCTACTGGTGTTGCTAGTCCCAATGCACACGGACAGCTTATAACCAATACCGAAATTGCTCTAGCTAGCGAATATCCTATGTTTTGACCCACAGCCATCCAAATAATAAATGTCACCACAGCAATGGCTATAACCACTGGTACGAATATACCCGATACCCTATCTGCAACCTTTGCAATAGGAGCTTTTGTAGCAGCTGCATCACTGACCATACTAATAATTTGAGATAATGTGGTATCATTACCCACTCTAGTTGCCTGACATTTCAAAAATCCAGACTGATTAATGGTTGCTGCTGATACTGTACTACCTTTCTCTTTATCCACTGGAACACTTTCACCAGTAAGTGCAGATTCGTTGACTGCGCTGTTTCCTTCGATAACCACACCATCAACGGGAATGTTTTCACCAGGCCGTACTACGAAAATATCACCAATAACTACAGATTCTATAGCCACTCTCACTTCTTTATCGTCTTTAATTATCACAGCTTCCTTAGGGGAAAGTTTCATCAATTCCTTTAGGGCGTTCGTTGTTTTTCCCTTAGATAAGGATTCTAATAATTTTCCTACTGTAATAAGTGTTAAAATCATTGCTGCGGACTCAAAATAAAATTCATGGGCATAATGCATCATTTTTTCTGAATTACCTAATTCAAATGTCATAGCAAATAGCATACATGTTGAATATACAAATGATGCGCCAGATCCTAATGCCACTAGCGCATCCATATTTGGTGCAAAATGTATGGTACTCTTAAATCCATTTATAAAAAATTTTTTATTCACTATCATTACTGCTGCTGACAAAATAAGTTCATAGAGACCTATAGCAATATAATTACCCTCCACTGCAGATGGTATTGGCCATCCCCACATCATATGACCCATAGATACATACATAAGTGGTAATAGCAATATTAAGGACGCGATAAGCCTCTTTGCAATGTGTGGAGACTCTTTATCTCTAAGCATTTCTTCGTTGGGTGTGACAACATCTATTGGTGTATCCGTTTTATATACATTTGAAGAAGATTGTGTTTCAACTAATGCTTCTTTTTGGTTGGAATTATGTCTAGAAGGCCTTTTCGATGCACCATATCCAGCCTTTTCAACTGCCTCTACAATAGATCGTGGATTGGCATCTCCATCTACCCCTAATATGTTAGTCAGTAAACTAACAGAGCAACTTTCTACTCCAGGAACTTTTGATACTGCCTTTTCAACTCTTGCACTACAGGCAGCACAACTCATGCCTGTAATATTATACTGTTCCATATATTCTCCTCACTTTCACAGTGTTATTACATTTTAAAACATTCTCGCAATGCTCTTCTTTAAAAATAAATCACCTTTACACTTGATTGTTGAAATAGTCCTTATCCAAATAGACTCAACTGCTCCCAAGCCATCTTATCCTCAAACATTCTCATATATTCAAATAATTTATTAGAATTGTATTCGATTCCGTTTGAATTACAAAAAGAATAAACCATATTCATCAATTCCTTGGCATTTGGAGACGGTACATCATAACTATTACCAAATGTATTAACATATTTGTCTTTCAATCCAGGGAAATGCTCATCTAATTTCTCATAATAATATTGTCTATTCCCATCTCGCAATGTCATCCCTGCACCGAACATTATAATTCCATGTGTCTTTGCTGTTTTACAATATTCTAAAATACCCTGTACATTTTCTTTTGTATCATTAATAAACGGGAGCATCGGCGTAAACCAGCATACCGTAGGTATTCCTTCATCTCTTAGTATATTCAGAACTTCCGCGCGCCTACTTGTAACGCATACATTAGGCTCTACAATTTTGCAAAGTTCATCATCAAAAGTCGTAAGTGTCATTTGAACCACGCATTTTGTCTTCGCATTAATACTTTTTAATATATCCAAATCTCTAAGAATTAAATCTGATTTTGTTTGGATAGCCAACCCAAACTCATACTGATCAATAATCTTTAGACATCTTCTAGTAAGTTTTAAATCCTTCTCAATATGTAGATATGGATCACTCATAGCTCCAGTCCCAATCATACATCTTTTTCTTTTATGCTTTAGGTTATGTTCCAGAAGATCTGCTGCATTTTTCTTTATCTCAATATCTTCAAATTCATGTTTCATATTGTAGCATTTACTTCTAGCATCACAATATATACAACCATGACTGCAACCTCTGTAAATATTCATCCCATTTTGCGGCGATAATATGGACTTGGCGTTTATCTCATGCATTTAATTACCTCTCGCTTTTGCTTATTCACTCAAAAAAACTATATCAATTATACCATACATTCCAACATATTGCCCACAATTTTAATTTAGCCCTTTTGTTAATGGGATTTCTCTGTTAGAATATACAATGAACAAAAAACAATAAGTGAGGTAATAAACATGGGTGGCTTTTTTGGCGTCGCAGCAAAAGAAGACTGCGTTTTTGATCTTTTTTTTGGAACAGATTATCATTCCCATTTAGGAACACGTAGAGCTGGTATGGCTGTATATGATCCTGAAAATGGATTTGAGAAGGCTATACATAATATTTCAAATGCACCGTTTCGAACAAAATTTGATTCTGAATCAAATACAATGCGTGGAACAATGGGTATTGGATCTATTTCGGATTATGAGGGGCAACCTGTACTTGTACGTTCCCATCATGGCACTTATGCCATTACAACTGTTGGTAAAATTAATAATATTGATTCTATTGTGGCAGATATTCTTAAGAGCAATGTTCACTTCTTTGAAATGAGCAGTGGCGATATTAGTCAGACTGAAGTTATAGCCGCTATTATCAATCAAAAAGAGAATTTCATAGAAGGTATTAGATATGCCCAAGAAATCGTTGATGGTTCAATGTCAATGCTTATTCTTACTCCAAAGGGAATATATGCTGCCAGAGATACTCATGGCAGAACTCCTATAGCCATCGGCAAACGTGATGATGCGTTCTGCGCATGTTTTGAAAGCTTCGCTTTCTTGAATTTAGGATACACTCCACTAAAAGAATTAGGACCTGGCGAGATTGTTGTTATGACCGCTGATGGCATCAAAACTTTAGTTGCTCCTGGCAAGGATATGAAGATTTGTACTTTCCTTTGGGTTTACTATGGTTACCCTTCATCATCATATGAAGGTATAAGTGTGGAAAAGATGCGCTATAACTGTGGAAAGTTACTTGCAAAGCGTGATAATGTTCGACCTGATGTTGTTGCTGGAGTTCCTGATTCTGGTATTGCACATGCTATTGGATATGCCAATGAATCTGGAATACCTTTTTCTAGACCATTTGTAAAATATACTCCTACGTGGCCTCGTTCATTTACGCCTACAGTTCAAAGCAAGCGTGATCTCATTGCAAAGATGAAATTAATTCCCGTTCACGACTTAATTAAAGATAAGAGTCTCCTCTTGATAGATGATTCTATTGTTCGTGGCACACAATTACGTGAAACCACTGAATTCCTATATGAAAGCGGAGCAAAGGAAGTTCACATTCGACCAGCTTGTCCTCCCCTTTTATATGGCTGTAAGTATTTGAATTTTTCACGTTCAAACTCCGAAATGGAACTTATTACCCGTCGTGTTATAAATGAACTAGAGGGTACTGACAATGTAAGCGATGAGATTTTAAAAGAATATACTAACCCTGATAGCGAGAAATATCAAAATATGATTGATGCTATATGTGAAAGACTCCATTTTACATCACTAAGATATCATAGACTAGACGATATGATTGAATCCGTGGGTATTGACCCATCTAAATTGTGTACATATTGTTGGAATGGTGTTGAATAATCTCCACCACATTTATTCCCATTGCTTGGGCTCGAGCGTAAGTACGCTCCCCAAGTTCTAGGGATGAAACAATCAACTTATCTGCATATTTTCCACCGAACTTCTTAGCAACTGTCTCAAGTTCATACAATGCATTATGGTCCACCGCTCCACACTTACATGAAATAAATAATGGCAAATTATCTTTTATCAATAATAAATCTATTTCATTTAATACACCTTTTTCTTCTTGACCTTTGTTTAACATATCCCAATCCAAATGGACTCCTATAGAGCAGTCATCATATATTCCTGACTCATGGGCAGTTATATATGTATACATCTCCAAAATGCTCCCTGGATCACATATTATTTTTTTAAAGAAATCACTATTAAATTTAAATGTTATCCTTTTGTTGAGATTATGGAGATTAGAAATAACTTTAATCTTCTGAATCGACTTTAGGAATTCCATAAATTCCAGAATACTATTTATATTTTTACATTTTGACATAATGGACTGAATTTCACTATGAAGTAAGACCACCTTTAATGAATTGGTATTTGTCTTATATTTTATTATATTTGCATATCCATTCCATTTGCTCTGGAATTTTTTAAATACCTTCCAGATCCTTTTAATGTGTACGCTAGATTCAGCGGAATTTATGCAAATCTTATAGTCTTTTTGGGCCCTGTAATTGATACTTCCCTGATGCAATTTTACAAACTGCTCTATATTCAAATGACAATTTTCTTTCCTCTTGGTTCTTATAGTGTCCCTTGAATTAAACATATTAAATTCATGTAATATATTTGAATTAATGTTGATTCTATGCATCGGGCATTTATATCTTTCCGCAATAATACCAGCTGCCACGAGAACTAATTCTTCTCCGCCAGTTATATCCAAATAACAGCTATTTCCCATTTGTATCTCATTATGAACTGCCTTATCCATCTTGCAAATAATATCATCTAAGTCATTTCTACTTACAGTCAAATATCTGATATCTACAATACCAGCCACTTCTTCAAGCACTTCCTCGACACTTTCCTTCGAGCTTTCAGTCATCATATCTTGAAATCCTATAAAAATCACTCTATCAATATTGTAATTTAGGCATGTTATAACATTTTCTAATGGTTCTTCACTATAAAATTCAATGTCTACGTTCATTCTTTATCCTTTTGGTGCATATTCAAGTAGTCTGCCTTCAATTATAAACTGTATTTTTGCTATTTTCAATACAAACATTTTACCCGTTTTTATTTATTTTTCTCTAGTTTTACACACGCTGCTGCATTTAGATTGTCATCCAATACTAACGCGCCTACACCATTCTCCGTATATAGCGCTCATTATGTCGAAAGCAAAGCTCACTCTCCACATTCGCCTCTCTCTGAGATGCTCTCTTGCGCCCATTATATTGTGAGCAGGGCTCATTATATCTTGTAATCCATACTTTTCCCTGCAATATCCATTGTCATATTTCTAAAATCTTTTTTTGTAAATCGAGGGTTTTTCATATCCTCATTAAAATGTTTTTTTGTGTTAAATACCGATAACACTACAGCATAATCGCAATTTATTGTATCAAAGTCAAAAAAAACGCTTTTCGTGCTAATCCAGAGTGGCCTTCCATCTTTATCCACAAACTTCTTACTAGGATAAAATGTTTCTAATATAGGGTTCCCATAACATTCACGTCTCCTATACTTTTGCCTAATATTTTTTCTTGGAAAATTAACCGCTGTAACTCCATTCAAGGAAAAAATAGCTATTTTATACATTTTTTCATCAAAATATATCCAAGAAACCTCGATATCTGTATTGTGAACTAAAATATCGCTGGACCACCCACAATCATTTAGTAAATGCCATTTTTTGTTAAAGAAGTTAAATGCATGTCTTTTATATATTTTACATTCTCTATCTTCCTCAATAATACAATAACAAAAACTATCAACATAAATGTAAGTAATATTTTTACCATTCACTACTTTTATCACTTCATCAACTCTGCAATCACTAAATTCTTTGGTAAGATTCTCTTTTGTAAAAACAGTATTGTTCTGGCAAAAATAAACCATCGCACCTGTCACATTGGATATTGATTTATCATCACTTACAGTGATTTTATACATCCTATTCCTCCGAAAATGCCTGCTTTATACTATCGTAATGCAAAAATATACCCTCTTTTGCAATCTCCTCAATCTCTTCAGGTGTAGCTAGTTTATATCCTGCCGTCTCTTCTGTTTGGAGTTTTAAATCACTTTCATCAAAGTCCATTACAAACCGATAAATATCTACAAAATAATTATCTCCTTCTTCTGGATTATCTCTACGATATGAGAATAAATATCCGCCAGAGGCTTTACTTACATCTAATCCTGTTTCTTCAAGAACCTCTCTTCTAACTGCGTCAGCTGAATCCTCACCTGCCATAGCCGCTCCTCCTGAAACTTCCCACCAGCCTGGTGCCCATGACTTAGTCATTACTCTTTTCGTAATAAGATATTTACCATCTGGTCTTGCAATCACTCCTAATACGGTTAGATGGTATTCACCTTCCTTAAGTATCCAATCATTACGCTTCATAGTGCGTCCTGTTCTTTTTTTGTTACTATCATAGATATCCCATAATTCCATCGTTATTTTCCTATTCAACCATAATATATGTGTCGAATTTTTCCTTTCTTTTCATGCTTACATTTTTATATTCAAACTTCTTTTATCTAATAATCTATTAAGATTAATCTTTTTCAAACGAATATAGCTAAATAACCTCACACATAATAATAAGTGACAGCGAAAAATAAATCAACTACTCATTGTGCTAAAATATGATTCAAGTATATTATTTTCTTGTTTTTTTTGACTTAAAGTGATATTATATGACTATTATTTTCCTCGGAGGCAACTATGAAATACATTAAACAATTCAGTATTATTCTCTTTATTTCATTTATAGGTGAAATGGCTCATCATTTTATAAAGCTTCCTATCCCCGCAAGTATCTATGGCATTGTTATTATGTTTTTATGCCTATTAACAAAAATAGTAAAATTAGAATCTGTGAAAGAAACAGGTGATTTTTTAGTAAAAATTATGCCTATGACTTTTATTCCTGCTGCTGTAGGCTTACTAAATGTTTGGGACATAATTAAAGTCTCTCTATTAGAATATATCTTAGTAACTATTTTATCCACGATTTTGGTTATGGTAGTATCTGGTCATATTTCTCAGTTGATTATTCGACATACGGACAAAAAAATATCAATAAAAAACAATAAAATTCATGTAAAGGAGGCGCGAAGTCATGAATAGTGTTTTAGAAGATTCTATTTTCTTTGGACTAACTCTAAGTTTTCTATCATATTTTCTTGGAGATTTTCTTCAAAAGAAATTTAAATCACAAATTTTTAACCCCTTACTTATCTCTATTGTTATTTCTATATCTGTCTTGACGATTTTCAACATTGACTACGATAGCTATTATAATGGTGCAAAATACATTAGCTATTTGCTCACTCCTGCCACCGTAGCACTTGCTATTCCTCTCTATGAACAATTAAATACTCTAAAGAAAAACTATAAAGCTATAATAGCTGGCATCCTTTCTGGTGTACTTACTAGCCTTAGCTTTGTTCTTGTAATGGCATTGATTTTTAACTTTAGTCACGCTGAATATGTAACTTTCTTGCCTAAGTCCATTTCCACAGCCATTGGCATGGATGTTTCAAGTGAGCTTGGTGGCTATGTATCTGTAACGGTTGCCATTATCGTTATCACTGGTATTATTGGAAATGTTGCTGGTAGCGGTATCCTAAAGATTTTTAGAATAACTTCACCAATAGCAAAGGGTATAGCCCTTGGCACTTCTTCACATGCTATGGGTACTGCAAAAGCAATGGAATTAGGCGAAGTTGAGGGTGCAATTTCAAGTCTTTCTATTGTAGTTGCAGGTATCATAACTGTGATTGGAGCATCTATATTTGCAGGATTTATGTAGATTTGTACATATTTCATCCAAAAATGGTCATACTATTTTCGGGATATTCTCTAATCGATATAAATTAATTAGTATTCTTTATGCATTAAAAACATCACTACTAAAATAACAAATAAGTATACTGGTAACCACATAACGTTAATGTGATCGGCAATAAGTCCAAAAAATGGTGGTGCTAAGCAAGTTCCCACATAAGCACTTGCCATTTGAACTCCTATAATTGCCTGAGATTTATCCGCTCCAAAACGTTTAGGTGTGGAATGTATAATACAAGGATAAATAGGTGCACATCCTAGTCCTATAAGAACTAACCCTATCATTGACACTGTACTTCCTAGTGGCAGAAGCATTGTAACTATTCCTAGTGCAATAATAAATTGTCCAAGTTTTATCATTTTGGTATCATTTAACTTCATAGTTAAAAATCCACTTAATGCTCTTCCTACAGTTATTCCTATGAAGAAAAGGCTTGCCAAACTTGCTGCTTTTGAGGCAGATATTCCATTATGAATTACAAGATAACTACTTGCCCAAAGCCCTGCTGTCTGCTCTAAACCACAATAACAAAAAAACATTATCATTGCCTGTTTTGCACCCGGTATTCTTATAATTTCCTTAAGTGTAAGAGGCTTGGAAAATCCTTCACCTCTAGTTTTACTCCCATCAATTTCTTTTTCGTTCTCTATAATATCTACACTATCAATTTCTTCAGTCTGCGCGTTACGATTCTTCCATAATGGTAAACTTAAAAAGAGAATAGCTGTCAAAACAATCTGTATAATGCCAATATAGCAATATCCCATATTCCAACTTCTACCACCAGATAGTGCAAATCCCATAATATATGGCCCTGCTGATGCCCCAATACCCCACATACAATGGAGCCAACTCATATGACGGCTTTTATAATGCAGCGCTACATAATTATTCAAAGAGGCATCCACACTTCCTGCTCCAAGTCCATAGGGGATAGCCCATAAACAAAGCATCAAAAACGAATTACTTACTGAAAATCCAAAAAGAGCCGCCGCCGTCAATGCCACACTTATAGCTGTAACTTTCCCTGTTCCAAGCCATTTTGTCAATCTATCACTTTGCAAACTTGAAACGATAGTTCCCAAGGCTATAATCATTGATACAATTCCAGCAAATGATACAGGAACCCCAAATTCACCATATATGCTCGGCCATGCTGCACCAAGCAATGAATCCGGCAATCCCAGACTAATAAATGAAATATAAATAATTGCTAACAGTAAATTTACCATTGAGTTTGTCTCCATAGCTTTTAATCATCTTATCAAGTACATATAATTATCTTAAATATCTATTTTCTTTTCTAGAAGTGCGTATCTATATTTGTCATATATCATTGTACTGTAGTAGTTGTTCGTGACTTTTCCATCTAAAATAAGGGCCCCAATATAATGTTGACTATGCTCCTGCAAATATCTCTTTGCCATTTCTGCAAATGCTCCACCTAGCCCAAAGTGACCTTCATCAACGCCCATATACAATAAAACATACTCCTTTGGTTTCTTCTTGGTTTTTAAAATATGCATGATTTTTGACAATGTTATTCTTCCGAAAGTGGCATTCCCAAAGTTTGGCACATTGATAAAGAAGCCAGCTAATTTCTCATTCTTATATGCTAACGTTACCATTTCAAAATTAAGCACCAACTGTAGTGACGAAAAAAGTTCCGTGAATTGTTTAAGTTCTACGAACTTAAATCCCGGAAAATCAGAATATAATTTTATAAGTAGTTCATATATTTCTTCAAGATTGTCCAAAAAGCTCTCTTTTGTAGGGTTTTTAAATGTATAACCTGCATTAATTACATGATTATATCTATTTATACATTTAGCATCCACATCATAGTATGTTGGTATTTTTCCTTGATTTGACGAATAATAGTTACTTATTGCATATCCAGCCTTTTTCCACAAAGTTAAATAATACTCTTTGTTATATGGTTCTCCTGTATATAGCTTTTCAAAATGATTTATTTTTAATCTGTATTTTATCCAAAAAGACGCATCAATAGGGCCTATGAGACTTTTCTTTCCATCTTCTATTGCCTTTTTTTCTACGCCGCAAAAAAGCATAGCACTAGCACTTTCACTATCTATACTTTCATAAAATCCCACATATCCCTTTTCATCATCTGGATAATATGTAAGTAAACATCTAGAAACTACTTTATCATTTTCATCTACCACTATAAAAGGGTAAATTTCAAAATCACTACTTAGTATGTGTTTTCCCGAGAGTAAAAGGCGTTCTGTCTTTGCGTCCTGTGTTAAATAAGCCTTGCCATAAATTTTTTTGGGTAATTTAATGAAATTTTCAATGACAAAAACTGAAAATCCATGGTGTAAAGTATATTTTTCTTTATGCATTATTTCTTTATCCTATCTACTACAGTTATTTTACCGCTATTTGTGTCCATCTCAACTATATCACCGCTCTTTAAAATACGTGTAGCATCTTTAACATTTACAATAGAGGGTTTTCCTAATTCTCTTGTTATAATAGCTGTGTGACTTAATATCGATCCTTTTTCAGCTATAATTCCCGCGGAATTTTCAATTAGAAATACCCATCCAGGATCTGTCATTTGAGTCACAATAATTTTGTTTCTTGTATCAATATTTTGATTAGGTTCTTTAATAACCAATACTTCTCCAACCACCCTACCCAGTGATGCTGGCGTGCCTAATGATGCTGACGTACCTATAAGTTCATTTGGTTTGTTTAATACATCAAATTGGGGATTATGTATTTTTTTATTAATGATTTTACCTGAAAAAACAAGTCTACTAAATGCTGGTAGTTCCCCATACATTTTGTATTCTACAACTCTATCTGAAATCCTGTCCTTTAGCATTTGCATATTTGAAGTCAAATCTTGACACTCCGAGATATGTAAATAGAAAATATCTTCTCTTTCTTTTATTTTCTCTTGTTTTACAAGTTCTTCTCCTATAGTCAAAAATATTTTTCTAGCTAGACCAAATATTCTAGTTCTGTTTAATCTAGATATTTCTCTGTTAGCAATGCCCATCTTTGCACGTTTTATAAAGAAACCATTTTTTGAAGGATTTTTTTCCTTCTGTATATCAGCACCATCACTATTTTTGCTATCATCTATATTTTCACTATCGTCTATATTTTTATTTTCCTTGGTGTTTCTTTGGATTCTATCTTTTATATATTCATCCAACATTTCAGGATTGGTTCTATATGTCCTTGTCTCCAATTTCAGCTCACATAGACACCTGTCTCCATAAATGCTTATATACTTTATTTTTGCATTATGTAGTCTTTCGGACATCATACCTTCATTTTGTGCCATAAATACCAGTTTATTGATTTCCTCCACTGGTTTCATACTTTCAAGATTTTTAATATTTGCAATCATATCCCTATTTTTTCTTCCTGACAATGCAGTAAATATAAATGTATACATATCGTTAATCAGTGTAATATCCCACTTTTCTACTAATACGTCAAAGATTGATTCATACATACAAAGAAGCTGATTCATTTTTTCTTGACTAGAAATATTTTTTTCTATAAGTTTATCTAAATCTTTCTCCGTCTTTGCTATATACTTATCAAAAAAAGTATTTAGTTCCCTCATTTTCTTAGGTGTTTTAATCAAGGCACTTACTAATGCTAAAGTCATCACAAACTTGGTCCTTAGGTGTACTTTTTCTTCATTTACTGATACCATCTTGTTATTAACACCAAGCATTTCCTGCCACATCGGTATTATTCTTTTTGAGAATGGTAGTAAGCGTAAAATTTCATACCAGTTGCTTATTCTATAGTAAATCCTTCCGTTTGCTATATCTGTCATATTTATTAAAATCTCATCCATAGAATTTACAAGTTTTTGATCTTTAGTAACCCTTAAAAGAAGAGACTTGAATACCCTATAGTATACATCTTTTACAAAACTCTGCGTAAGAGGCAATGATACGCCTGGATAACTCTCCACAATATTACTGTTATCTAGAATAATATTACCCTCACCTAACGTTGTAATTGGTCTAACTTGAAGTATAAATATCTCATCATTTCTAATAGCAAATTCTACATCCATTTCTCTTCCAAAAATTTGAGTAATCGCGCTACAATTTTCTAATAGTTCTTTTAACTCCTTTTCATTTAACACGGGCGAATCATTTGTTGTCTCATAATAAAATGACTCATCATCTTTATTATAATAATAAGTTGTAGTATCAGCCTTATCCTCTACAACATCGCAACCCAAACCGAATCCTACAACTATTACTATCTCATTTAATATTCCAATAGGATTAGCCGAAAACATAACTCCAGAAATTTTAGCCTCCACCATTTCTTGAACAATTATTTGTGTGCCTATATTATATTTTTGATTCATCTCATCATTCTTTATTGCAGTTATATTTACTTCCTTGTTTTTTTCCGTCCTTGCTGCTACATATTCTTCGACGTTTTTATTAGAAGCACTTTCCATTACCTGCTTAGCCACATTAGGCACATCTTTTCTATTTACATTTAGATATGTGTCAAACTGCCCTGCAAATGAAGAGTCTGCAGAATCTTCCACATCAAAAGAAGACCTAACCGCAAAGTACTCTTCATTACTAAACTCTAAGTCTATTTTCTCGATTTTGTCCACTACTATAAAAGGAGGAACATTTATTTTATTTTCCTGTAATATTTTTAGATTTTGTGCTTTCAAAATTGAGCCTCCACGGGAATACACCAAAATGTATGCTACCCAACCTTACCAATTAGCAACTAATAAATAAATAATAACAGTAGCTATCATGGTCATTTCCTGCAAATATGTATACATTTCTACTTTTTCCACTATCTTATACTTTGTTGGATCTTTTTTGAACACAATAAACTTCCATGTCATCCAAGAAACTAGTGCAAATAGCACGACTACGGAAATTTTGCTTAAATTCCATACAAGAATAAAATTGGTCACTATGTCTACCCATGTAATTATCATTATAAAATTAATAGTCTTGTTCACTCCAAATAATTTTGAATATGTCGTGTATTCTGTTTCATCTTTTGGAGCTCGTATCTTCCTTGAAATTTCCCAAATAAGAGCTGGAAAATATAATGTGAAAATTGCAAGCACATTTGTGAGACTAAAAATCGGTAAATCATATTTTATTATAGTAAATGAAATAATGTATATATTGATAATAATTTGCACCGGATTGTGTGTCACTAGAGCAAGGGGCAATGATGGTTGAATCTTATGTTTTTGAAAGAACCATATAGCCATCAATGAACCGTATGTATAAAGAATCACACAAAAGATAAAGTTGTTCATAAAAATTAGATTTAATAATATAGTAATTGGTATTAAAAAATACAATAGTCCTTTTAAATCCTTTTTTGTAACCCTTCCAGATGGTAATGGTCGTTCCTTAAATAATCTGCAATCCAACTCGTAATCTTTAAAATCATCAGCTATTCTTAGCCAACACAAGAAGCTAAATATTGTAAATCCACAAACTATCTCCTGAATACCAAAATCAAACTTTGTTATCCCATTGTTTAATATTACAATGAAGTAAATCTCCATTGATACAATGAATCCCAAAAATAATCGCGGAATTATAGGGTACATCTCCCTAAAATAAATTCGTAAACGCTTTAAAACATCAATCATCTCAATTTTCCTTTCCCGTACATTACATCTTTATAAATTCTTCCTTACCTTTAATTTAAGTAATATGAAATTGACCACAGTATGAGTTAATCCACCAAGTAAAATATATCCAAAATATTTACAAATAGATATATCCGAAAAAATATATAAAACAAATATTACTCCAAATAGGGAATCTACTTGATCTATTACAAAAAAAACAACTCCTGTCAGACCTTTATTGGTTTTCCCTGAGTCAATTCCTATACGTCTCTTTATAAAACTATTGGGTAACTCTAACACCATATAGGCTGTCCCAAATAATGCTCCTATGATAAGATTAAAAAGTATTGTATTTTCATTACACAAATATAAATCATTTCTATTATTGATAGCTAGAAAATTCGAAGCCAGACCTGATACGATTTGTGTAAATGAACATATCACTATCATTGAAACAAAACCAATCCAGGTCTTGTTATCTCCAAATATTCTTTTCCCATCCCTTAGAACTTTGTGCTTGTCTATAGGAACTTTATTTTTTTTATAAAATGCCGTTTTTGTAAATATCATATTTAAGATGCCTCCTGCAATTACAGGAAGCATTGTTATGTACATATTCAAAATTAAATCTATCACATCAAACTCACTTTCAAACAAAACTACTTTAATGATTATATCATTGCTATCCATCTTGTTATCAAAATAACAGCCTCGATTGCAAAGAATACAAATCCCCAAATCAAAACACTAGTCGCCGCTATATCCTTGACCACTTTAATTTTTTCCGAAATTTCAGTTGTCAAGGCATCTGCCAGTCGTTCTATGGATGTATTTATAAATTCTGCAGAAAATACACCCCCGCACGCAATCAAAAAAGCAACGTGCTCCATAGAACCAACACGACTGATACAATTAACTATAAAGAAAAATATAGCAATTGTAAAATAGTATTTAAAATTTTTTTCTGTTTTTAATGCACACCTTAAACCTACAAACGCACAACGTATGCTATCTATAAATGTTTTATTCTTCATATTATTCCTTTATTTTATCAACAGTTGCAATGTTTTATATAATTTCTGAGGTTCTATTGGTTTTGAAAGATGAGCATTCATTCCTGCCTCTTTGCTAGCCATTACATCCTCTGTAAATGCATTGGCAGTCATAGCTATAATTGGCATCTCTTTTACATCTTTTCTATCCAACGACCTAATTGCTTTAGATGTCTCAAGACCGCCCATAACAGGCATTCTTATATCTAAAAGTACAGCATCATAAAAACCTTCTGGTGATTTTTCAAGTATATCAAGACCTATCTTCCCATTTTCGGCTGTATCTACTTCAAATCCCACACGTTCTAATAGTCTAACAATAATCTGTGTATTTAGAGGATGATCCTCACACACTAAAACGTGCTTATTTTCAAAATAAGGGTTACCCAGATGATCTTTATGGATACAATTATCAGTCACCTTACTCTTCCTAGTTTCCCTTTTTCTAATTTCGTTAATTTCTTCTTCTGAACACTTTTCAAATGCTAAATTAAGGGTAAATGTAGTACCCTCGCCTTGCCTGCTGACACATTCAATACTTCCATTCATGAGTTCTGTCAGTTTTTTTGCAATGGATAATCCAAGTCCAGTACCCTCTCTGCCTTCATTTTCCTGCACAAACGATTGGTACAGATTCTCCATAAAGCTTTCGCTCATTCCGATTCCACTATCTGATACGATAATTGTACATTTAATTTGACTTGGGTTACCTTCATCTATTACGCCACTAACTTTGAATTTTACAATCCCTCCTTGGGGTGTAAATTTAACTGCATTTGATAGTAGGTTCATTACTACTTGAGATATATGTTGCTGATCTATTTTTATCATAGCATCTTCCATACTAATCTCTTTTTGGAATGTGATTCCCTTTTTCTGAGCTAACTTTTCAATAATAGGTAATATTGTGTCCCATATATGCCTTGTATTCATAGCTATGTACTGTATATCTATCTTATTGCTCTCAATCTTAGTTATATCCAGAACTTCATTAATCAGTCCTAATAAATATTCACCAGAGGTATGTATTTTTTTAAGATATTCTACTTTTTGAGCCTCTGTAGTTTCCTCCAGTAATTCCAGCGAAGAGAAACTATTAATAGCATTCATAGGTGTTCTCATATCGTGACTCATTCTTGAAAAAAATTCCGTCCTTGCAATATCTCTGCTGGCATTTTGGTTAAGTCCTTCAATAGCATCTACTAGTTGATCAATCTCTGAAATACCAAGCCTTCCAAGAGTATATTCTCCCTGTGGTTTCAATGTCTGAACTTCTTTTGCCAATGCTTTAATAGGTGCTGAAAAATGTCTGCTTACTAAAAATATTCCGCACAATCCAAGTAAAAGTGAAAACAATGAAACTGTAGCTAGTGTCGTCTTAATATGTGCAATGTATGAGAATAGTTCGTCCTCATCAACCAAAGCCATTAACATCAACTGCTTACCTTTAAATGGATTATTATTGTCATAAATATCAACTGGAGATTTTTCGCCATATAACACCGTTCCATCTCTACCAGTCACATTAAAGCCTCCTATTTCTGTGTAGTCACCACAGGAAATGATGGCATTGTTTCCAAAACAACGGCTATATATTGGACCTGTTCCTACTATAGGTGTGCATCCCTTTGTTGTAGTATTTTCAATTCCTAAAATATAACAGCTTTTATTTCCATTCCCTAGTTCCTCATTGGGCAAAATATTTCCTAGGTATTTTGTAGTAATTTCTATTCCGAGGACGCCATAAGGATATCCATTTTCATCCATAAGTGGTATAGAATATGATATTACATCCTGGTCGGAATCACTTAATTTATGAGTACTTTCAAAATAGGCAATACTCCTAGAATCTACACCTGGATTATCCCACGCCATATTTAACGGGTTATAATAAAATGCACCATCTGCCTCAGAACTAAATGAGTAACGGGCTTCCCACCATGACTCAAGGGAACAATCAAGGTAAGGAATCATCGCTGATGGTGCTCTAATAACCAGGAGATCTTCTCTTGCTATATAATTACTTGTTTGGTCTAAATCTCTAATGCATAGACCCATTTTTTCTTCTTCACCTGCTGGTGGAAACACGGTCTTACTTTCTTTATTATTTAATATAAGAAAAATACCATTTACACCATTATTTCTTAAGGTCTTTATCAGTGTGTCGGAGGCATCCGTCAAATAACCCAACTGAAGGTCTGTACTTTGTGTAAAGGGCTTATCTCCATAGAGTTCCAAATATTCCTTGTAAATCGAATTCAGTTCACTTTCGCAACTACTAAGATTTGTCCAGCTTCGGGTAAACAATGTTTCCAGCTCATTTTTTCTATTGATAAGACGTTGTGTCAAAATATCAGATGAGTTTTTATTCATCGTTTCTTCAATTCCACCATAAACAGCAGCCACATAAAATATAATGGCCTGAAGTATTAAAATGAAAAATATAGGAATAAATAGTGCCGTAAATATTGATTTTTTACCTTTTTTATTTCGTTTTTTTTGGTTCATCACTTATCACCATTTTCTTTACTATTTTTCTATTGCCATATTAACTTTATTGCAAATATCATTAAACCAAGCATCAAAATATTCATCTGTAACATATTTAGATACTGCTTCCTCGCGAGTAGCGCCTCCGGCAATAGCCCCCACTACAGCTTCTCTATCAGTTATGGCGAGAGTTTCAAGTGAATCTCCCAAAATACTTCTAACATCCTTGCTTCCGTTAATAGGCTTTGTTGCATATGCTACGCTATTACTAAATGAATCAGCACTAAGTACGAGTGCTTCTAACACATTTTTATCCTTTACTGAAGATTCTTCCCCTGTAAATGCCTTTTTAATTGCATCTTCCTTATTAGCCTCAAGTGTAACCGGAGAATAGCCTGAATCAATAGCAAATTGCACGTTTCTTTCTGGTGCTGTAAACCATTTCAAAAATTCTACTGCCCCTTCCTCCTGAGCATCCGTAGATTTCAAAAGACAATAGCTTGCACCTTGTTGAACTACTGAATCAATTTTAGTATTCTCAAAAGGTAAATCCTTTGTCTGGTAAATTGAAATATTGTGTGTTGAATCATCCTCTAATGTTACTGCAGTTGGAAGGTATCCTGCACTTGATGATGAAGATGTAAGTGCCAATATTCTTCCTGTCTTTGCATCCTCTGAGCGGAACTTTGCGTAAGAAGCAAAATATCCATTAACATAAGGAACATAGAAATTATCCCAAAGTGTCTTAAATGTATCACGATCTAAATTCACTGTAAGTTTACCATTTTCAACCTCAAACATATTTTGACCCAACTGATAACATCCTATATACACATAATTTGCTACAGAATCACGACCATATAATGCTTTTCCATCCTCTCTTATATCAGGAGTTAAGGCGTCCGTCCATTCATAATATACTTTTGCTGCCGCAGTTAATTCTTCTTTTGTTGTAATACTATCAAGAGTAATTCCTGTATCTCTATCAAATAATTCCCAATCTGTTTCATTTGCAGTAAATATTTCTGTGGATTTTATAATTGGAAATAAGAGCAAGTCATTATTTTTGTTGAAACGTCCTTCTTCTATAAATCCTGGAACGTAAGCTGATAACTCCTCGTCTGTGAAATACTTATCTAATGATGCCAATGCATTACTCTCATCCAAAATATATGCTGTCTCTGCATACACCGATGCAAGTGTAGGAATACTCTGTGCTCCGGCCTTTCCAGCCACAGCATCTATTAGGGAATTGGCCACAGTATCAATGTCTCCCTGGCTAACAGCCACAACAACTATACCCTTCTCAATTCCTACTGTACTATTAAATTCTTCTACCAGATGCTCAAATGCTATTAACTGATCACCATTATAATAATTCCAAATGGTTGCTGTTACTGGGTTTTTAGGATCAAGAGCGCTGGTCTTGTCATCTCCACAGGCAAATAGTGAAAATGTAGCTGCAATGACTACGATCAGGGCAATAATCCTTTTTCTAAGACAACTGTTTCTTTTCATAAGTAATCCTTTCATTCCTTTTATAGTATCTTCTATAGAGTTTCGCCTTTATAAAATAATTCACACGATAACAACTGTGTATATTTTACCATATTGTGGCCAAATATTCCATATCTTTAATATGCTGTATTTATGACCATAAAAGTATTGTATCCTCATAGCATTTCATTGACAAAAATATATAGTACACCTATAATATTTAGACTATTGTTGTTTTGTTCATCAATACATAAAATATTCTTTTAATTTCACGATAAAGCGAGGAAATCATGTTCAAGTTACGTGCAAATAGAATTAACTACATTTATATCCCCCTTTTGCTCATTGTTGCCGCTGAATTTTTCTACAAAAATTCAAATTTAAATATGCAAAAGAATCCTATTATTTTATCCCACTTATTAGATATTGCCATCGTATTTTTATTATATTTCTTATTTATGACTATTACCGGAAGTAGTTTTAGAGGCACAATAACCACCTCTATAATATTCTTCATCCTTTTATTAGTAAATCAAATAAAAATAATATACTCAGCAAATCCAGTTTATATTAAAGACATTTTCTACCTCAACTCTGCTGGTACATTTGCAGATATTCTTAGCGATACTCTAGTCCCTATAATTACCGCTCTATGGTGGCGCATTCTTATCTACGTAGCAATGCTTGCAGGAATATGTGTTCTCGCTAAGCTTTTTGACCATAAGATTATGAATCTAAAGAAGAGACTTATCACCCTCTTTTCATCTTTATTTATTATTGTGATTATGCTACTACCAATAACATTTATAAATGACATCTTCATTAAATGTTTTTATGAAATAACTGCCGAAAAGAATAATAATACTACAACTAATATGAGATATTACTACCAGCATGGTTTCTTCTCAGGAATGTATGGTCAATATCTTACTTCTATGCTCAGGGAACCTGATGGTTACGATCGTGATGAGGCCCTAGCCATACTTGATGAAGCTGGAAAAATTTCAAATGATACTAGTTTTGGACAACCAAATATTATTATGATTTTCTCGGAGTCTTTCTGGGATCCAGATTTGCAGGATAATGTTAAATTTGATAAGCCTATAGCCAAAAATTATAATTCACTGAAAGAAAAAGGTCTCTTTGTGGATATGATTTCACCTGTTTTTGGTGGCATTTCATGTAATACAGAATACGAAATGCTTACTGGCGGTACTCTCACCTATTTTCCAGATTGTTACATACCTTATATGAATCTATATAATAATGATGGCTACACTGATGCCCCATCCATTATAAAAGAATTAAATAATAATGACTACGATACCACTATTGTATCCACTTGGAGCTCAACTCTTTTTAACTGCAGTGATGTTTACAACTATTTCCAAGTTGATACTGTATATTACGACAATGACCTAGAAAACGTTACAAAAAAAGGTGGTCGAATCTCTGACGACTACATGGCAGATAACATTATAAATTATATGGAAAACAAAGACCCACGCACTCCTGCATTTTACATGGTGTTAACTGCTGAAGCGCACATGCCATTTAATGTATCAAAGTTTGACAAATATGATATCGAAGTAACTGATTCAAATTTATCAGAGGAAGAAACCGGCATACTTAAATCTTATGCCCAAGGCATTTATGATGCCGATAAAATGTTAGGAAAAGTATATGATTATATACAGACTATAGATGAACCTACTATATTAGTTTTTTATGGGGATCATTTACCATTCCTCCAAACAAGCGATGGAAATAACATCTACGATAACATTGATTACTTCAACACTGGTGATGAAACTTTGGATACATTTAGGAAATATAATACTGGATGTCTAATCCTTGATAACTATGATATAACATATGATAAAAAAGAATATATGAGCCCATATCTTATTATGCCTTACATATTAAATCATATGGATATTTCATTATCTCCATATTACAAGTGGCTTTACACGACAGTTGACATATATCCTGCAAGCAATACCTTTGTATCAATAAACAGTAAAGGTGAAATTGTTCCAACTAATTCCCTTGATGATGATGCGACAGAAGATTGTTCTGCGATGCTCTCTCGGATAAACTGGTTAATGTTTGTAGATAATCCTAGAAGGTAACCGTAGTTGGATTTCAATCCCCCTATACTACATTTCCTCTCTTTTCATCGAAAGCCCTTGAAAATTATTTATAAAAGTTTTATATTAGAAGGCGTGTTTATTTTAGATAAAATTTAGAAGAAGGACTTAATATCATGGAAAAACTGAAACCAAAATTATTTTCGGTAATGAAAACATATACAAAAGAACAATTTTTTAAAGACATAATCGCAGGTATTATTGTTGCAATTATTGCCTTACCACTTTCTATTGCCCTTGCTATTGCTTCTGGTGTTGCACCTGAGCAAGGTATTTTCACTGCTATTACCGCAGGTTTTGTAATTTCTTTCCTGGGCGGAAGTCGTGTTCAAATATCTGGGCCAACTGCTGCCTTTGCTACCATCGTTGCAGGAATCGTAGCTAAAAATGGCATGGAAGGGTTAATTATTGCCACAATCCTAGCGGGCATTATCTTAATCATTATGGGACTTCTAAGATTAGGAGGCCTCATTAAATTTATTCCATATACCATCACTACAGGTTTCACTTCTGGTATTGCCATAACAATATTAATTGGACAAATAAAGGATTTCTTCGGTTTAACTGTTGTATCAGAAGAGCCATTAGTCGAAACTACAGAAAAGCTGATGGGCGCTTTTCGTTCCTTTTCTACAATAAATTGGCAAGCAACTGCCATTGGTATCGCTTGTCTTCTTATACTTATTCTTTGGCCTAAGATGCCCAAATTTTGCAAGAAAATTCCACCATCTCTGATTGCCATTATTGTAAGTATTGCCCTTGTAAGTGGATTCAATTTGAATGTAAATACTATTGGTGATTTATACGAAATTTCCAATAAGTTGCCTTCATTTTCAATTCCATCATTCAATTTTGCAACCATCCAAAAAGTATTTCCTGATGCTGTAACTATTGCTATTTTAGCAGGTATTGAATCTCTTTTATCCTGTGTTGTATCAGATAATATGATTCACAGTAAGCACCGTTCTAATATGGAGTTAGTTGCCCAAGGTGCCGGAAATATTACATCTGGATTATTCGGTGGAATTCCTGCCACTGGCGCTATTGCAAGAACTGCAGCAAATGTCAAAAATGGTGGTCGAACTCCTGTCTCAGGTATGGTTCATTCAGTAACATTACTTCTGATTTTAGTTGTACTTATGCCGTATGCAACATTAATTCCAATGCCCGCTATTGCTGCTATTTTATTTATGGTAGCTTATAATATGTCTGAATGGCGTGAGTTTACACATTTAGTAAAAACCGCACCAAAGAGCGATATTATTGTACTTGTAACCACTTTTGTCTTAACCATTTTCTTCGACTTGGTTGTAGCCATTGAAGTTGGTTTTTTACTAGCCGCCATTTTATTTATGAAGAGAATGAGCGAAGTAACCGAGGTAGAAGGTTGGAAATACATCAGCAATGAAAGTGATGAGGATGATGATCCTGAGTATCTTGCTTTACGTGAAGTTCCCGCTCATACATTAGTATACGAAATAACTGGTCCTATGTTTTTCGGTGCCGCTGATAAATTATTAGATATAAGCGTTAATGAAGAGTGTAACTGCTTGATTCTTAGAATGAGTGGCGTAACTGCTATTGATGCTACTGCAATGCATAACTTTGATCAACTTCACAGAAAATGCGTTAAACGTGATATTACATTGATTTTATCTCATGTTCATCCACAGCCATTGGCCACTATGCAAAAGGCTGGATTTGACAAGGAAATCGGTGTGGAAAATATTTGTGCAAACATTGACCTTGCGATTGAGAGAGCAAGCGAATTGCAAAAATAGAATATATAATTTCATCTCGCACAAAATGCTCACTACAATGATATCGTCTTCCTTTCCAAATACATCATCAATTTTTACACTTATATTATATGCAATTTTGCTGTAAAATTTAACGAGAAATTTTACAGCCTATTTATCCAGCAGTTCCTCATATGTTGTCGTAAAGTGAATTTCAAAATTCCACTTTTTTATCCATAAAAACAAGTGGAATTTAACTTTTCATTCAACCAAGAGATTTACATGACCGTTTTTGTAATTAATATGCTTCATTGATTCGATAACCTATGGTTATCTGGTTTGTTCTTTTTTTATAATCAAACATTTCAGCAAATCCTATGAGCCTGTCAGGTTCTGCGCTTAGATAAATGCCTGCAACAATCTCCACCGCAATCTTCTCCTTACCTGTACTTACATGTTCTAAATTTTCCCTCAATCCAGAATGTTGCCTCTATTGTATGGAATTTCAGCAGCCGAAACTTCGGATCATCGATTCCTTTGCTGAAAAAGCGACGATCAGACTCCTTCCATACAGCTTCCTGAAGCTCCCGTTCCTCTACAAATTCTACATTTCCAATCAAAGTCACACTATCGCCACCAGAAAAATAACAGACACTTGCTTTGGGATTTTGCTCAAAATGAGTTGCTTTACCATTCAATTTAGAGCGTTTTGTTGTAATAAAATAAATATCTGAAAAACCTTCATTTCTTGCTTTAGTCAGCAAACAGGTGCGTGGATAACCATTTTCATTGATTGATGTCAATGTCGCAATGTTCACACTGTCTAACAGTTTTGCTGCCTTATCTTCAATTTCTGCAATTCTTTCTTTTTGAATTTCACTTGCTGTCTTTGCCATCTGCCTACCTCCAAACTATTTTCCACACTTTATCGCAATCAATGTACTGATATCCGCAAGCTGTTCTTCAGCAGTCACCCGATAATGAATCCAACCACCATCATTACAAGGATACTTGTTGTCGATATACTCTTTTGCATATTCATCAAGTTTCTCATATACTGACGAAAACTGTTTATCAGACAGCCGAATCATAACGGTAAATGCACCGCTTTCCGGAAATATATTACAGATAAGCTTTCCTTTTCTCTTATGGGAAATGCCCCATCCGTAGTTGTTTCCATAGGGAAAGTCAATTGTTTGTACCGTAGAATCCCCCTTTGAAATCCATTCGTTTAATTCAGTAAACATTGTCGATGTTGCTCCACAATAAGACGCCATTTGCTCAGCGGTCGGCTTCTCGTTTTTGTTCAACATTCTTTCATACATGACCTTCTCCTCCTAATTTTGTGCCAAGTGAATCTTTTTCTTTATCCGCAAGCTTGCCTCAATGTGCATAATCCAATGCCTTGAAAAGGGCATCTGAATCAGTCCTCGAATATTTTTCCCACACCAATAATCAATCAGCCAGCTTGCGTTTTCGTCGGCACTGACGACCTGCAATGCCCGCAATCTTTCCTTATCTGCCTCGCCAAATTTCTTTTTTAAATCCCTATAAGGCAGCTTTCCAAGCAGTTCTTCCGTCCTCGATTTTACTTCAGCGGCATACTGATACAATGCTTCCAAATCTAATTGCTTTGAAAATTCTGCAATCTGCAATCCAATCAACTCATTACCAGTTGTAAGAATCGGCGAATGTGCAAATGTCAACATAAAAATGTAGGTTTTATGGAAAATAAGTATGTAAGAAAAATGACATTCTTATTTTCCATTTTTTTTAATTTTCCTCAGTCAAATATTGCATCTGGTCTTTGATTCTGTAAGATGGGCCATTGATGTTAATAACAGAACAATGGTGCAATAATCTATCCAGAAGTGCATTTGTAAGTACAGGTTCTTGAAAAATATCAGCCCACTTTGAAAATGGACTATTTGTAGTAATAATTGTTGAGAGTTTCTCATATCTTTTTGCTATGAGGTTAAAGAAGAGATTAGCTGAATCAACGTCCATTCTCTGGTAGCCCAATTCATCTATAATTAGTAGTTTATAACGGCAAAACCATTTAATTCTGGTTTCGAGTCTGTTTTCTGATGCAGCCTTCTTTAATTGTGATATTAAATCCTGAAATGTGATGAAATATACACAGTATCTGTGCTTTGCAGCTTCTATGCCTATAGATACTGCAAGGTTTGTTTTACCCACACCTGGTGTTCCACAAAATATAACATTCTCAGCGTTCTCTATAAATCTTAGTGTCATAAGATCCATTATTTTCGACTTATCAAGGGATGGCTGAAAATTAAAATCAAACTCGTGTATTTCCTTTAAATATGGGAAATTTGCAACTTTGACACAGCCTTTAATAGATTGTTCCTTTTTAAAACTAATCTCCAGTTGTGTAAGCTCATATATTGCATCAAGAGCTGTTTTACTTCCGTCAGCTATCATATCAAGGTATTTATCTATATTTTCCTGAAATCGTCTTAATTCTAACGCTTCAAGATTGTTTAATAAACTATTCATCTTTATGCCATTTTCAGTGATATATCGATTTATACAATTTTGAAGGTCAACCTTTATCTCTGAATACTTTTGAAGAAATGAATTTTCTACCTCTAGAAGATGCGGATTAAGCTCAAAACCAATTTCTCTAATTGAAACACCTTGATATGATAATTCAACATTTTCTATCAAAGGATGTTGTTGCATTAATAAGTCCATTGGAATTGTATTATTTATTGCTTTCTTCTTATCTTCCTTAGAATTTTTTTCTCTATTTCTCCCTGAAAAAACTTGAAATGATATAATTGCCTTTTCAATATCACTATATGAATCCAGTGATTTCAGACATGCCTTACTAAAAATATCATCTAATCTTGTTAGTATAATATATTCATTTCTTCGTTGATACATTTTTGTTATTATGCTATTTGACATATACGATAGATATAATCCAACTACAAACAAAAATGCAGCATAGACTGTAGCTATAATAAATGTATCTCCCTTATCTTGCAATCCAAAATAATATATAAAACAACCTATTGTTACTCCAATCGTGATAAATGCTGTGATAATCTTATAATACTTCTCAGAAAAACCGAATATTGTAAATTTCATGTATCTCCTTTTTGGCATACAACTTATCTATTTCGTAACTTAAATAATTATTGCCTTTTTGTTCCTTCTAGTAATTTATTTAATCTCTGTTCTCTCTTTTCTATTATTTCATTTCTCTTTGCAAGATATTTATAATAAAATTCCCTATCCTTTTCTAAGTACTGAACAAACTCTGATAAACTCTTTGTCGATTCTTCGTGTTCCTTTAGCTTATAATTGAAAACATTCTCTTTATGAGATATTTCAAATAATTCATTTTCTACAACGATATCTATATTTGAATTTTTATAATTTCTTTCTAATTCTTTGGTCCAATTAGAATAATAATTAAAGAATAATTCAGGAATATCATATATTCCCATTTTTCCCCTAGCCTCATTTCCTCCTGGCCAAATAGGAATCACATTTCCTATTGAAAAGTATGACTGAATAAATGTGGTTAATTCTGTTGACCTGTTCAAATTGTTAAATGCAGAATCTCTACTGCATTTAAATAGAAAGCTGGCACTGTAAGGCTTTAATCTGAAATTTTCTTTATTTTCTTTTTCTTTACTAAATAATTCATCAAATCTTTCTTTATTCTCGTTTTTCAAACCAAGATAATATATCAAAACAAATGAATACAACACATCTGTAATTTCCCAATTTAATACTGTTAAATTTCCATTCACAGGACTTGTCATTTTACTATAAACTTTTTCTACTGATGGATAATTTATACTTTGTAAATTATATTCATCTAGTACCTTTTTTTCCAATCTCCATCTGAACATCTCTTCCACTGAGTTTAATTTGTACTTTTCCAACAAGTCCCCTCCTTCTCCAATAAATAATGCTTATTATCGCTTGTAAAATCCCACTTTTCATATCTTTGAAGTGGATGTCTCGGATTACTTGCTTTTGTTAATGTTCCAAAATAATAAGCCTTAACACCAATCTCTTCTAACATCGAAATTAGTTGAATTTTTCCTTGTTTCAACGGATCTATTCCTTTGTCATCTCCCCAAGCAGCCCAGACTTCTGTAATCTTATTCTCAACTAAAAATGTTTTAATAGTGTTTACATTTTCATTTGATAACTTTTCATCAAAGCCCTCTATATTTTTCGCATTTGTTGCTCTCTCAGGATATGTATTGAAAACCACCCAACCATCCATTCCCATATTTTTGCTTATCTTGATTATTCTATTGACTGTTCTATCACTAGATTCATCACGAGCTGCAGATGGATTCATGCAAATCGCCACTAACGGCTTCTTACCTAATTTTCCTATCACATAACGATATCCACAGTATTTCTCAGGTACTATATAATCAGGCTCATATCCTGCTGGATATTGAGGCGAACATTTTGTTACTTTACTATTCATAGTTACAAATTCCTTTCTTATCTATTCTAATATTATATCACATGACCTATTACGAATCATTTACATTCTGTTAAAAAAGAACAGCATCCACTATCGAATACTGTTCTTCCACTCTACCTATGCCTTTTCACTTTAACCCCCTGCTCCTGCTCATTCCCCTTGATTTCTGGCATTTCTCCTCTGACTTCCAACTCTGGCATATTTTTATGCAATTCCTTGATCATATCCATCGCCTTTTCATTCTCTGTTATATCAGGATAATAATGAAGCATATCTAAATCCATATAGCCAAGATAACGATCTGCTAATATCAGAGCCTTATAATAATCTTCTTTATCCTGTCTCTCTAATTCAAACATCAAAGATACTAGCTGATTGTAATAAATTTTGAAATTCAGATATTCTCTTACAGTAAGCGTCACTCCAATATGTGATTCAAAGCACCTAGTTACAAAATCAAAGTACATCTCCATTCCTCTTTTCTCTTCCTGTGAAAATGGATTCAATGTATATTCACCACCAAGTAAATCCTCTGTCATAAACTGTAAAAATTCCTCTGACGCCTTTGTAAGTTCAACAAGAGACCCATCCGAATTATCGTAATTACTTTTTCCGACATTTTTTGACAAGCCAAAACATACATTGTTCTTTTTCTTTAATAGCGTATATGCCGGAATGTCTTTACAAACCTTGCTTTCTGTGAAAACTAAATTTCTATCATAGTAAGGAATCTCTTCGCAACATGTCTTAGCTTGCTTCTTTTCCTCATTCTTAAGAAATTCATTAATCTGTTTCTTCTCTTTTCTAGCATTTACTTTCCTCTCAAATCTTTCAAAGAATCCTTCCCTTTTTTCCCATGAAGTCTGGCTTACATCCTTAGATGTTTTCTTACAAGTCTCGTCCACCTGCTCTGGCTCTGCTATTTCTTCTACCTTAGGCATACGTTCTAACTTCTTTTCAATTGAAGTCATCTCTGATTCTAAGCAAACAATAAATGCTTCATTCTTTTGAAGAGTAACTGCTATTCTATCTTTTTGATACTCTTCTGCAGTCAGCGAACTAGTCTTTGTCAAACGAATAATATTGCCTATTCTGGCAATCTGGTTCTTACATTCCTTGAATAATTCACGATATGCCTTTCCATCAAATATATCTACGCCTGATTCCAATAATGTTTTTATACGAATATAGGCAATCATACTGTTTGTGATATCTGGAATCCCTACTCCTGCCTGCTTTGCAAAAATATCATTATACTGACTTAGCTGCTTTTTTATATCTGATTCAGGTAGTCTTCTTTGCATAATTACAAGTGTATCTACATCTGCAATAGAATAACTCTCTCCAGGTATAGCATTAATGATTGCTCCCATCTGAGAAATCAGATTCATAAGCACCTTATTGTCATTTGTACTTAACATCCAATCACTCCTCTCCACATCATTGCTATTATTACAATTGCAAATCCCGGAGCTACTGCAATAGAGCTCGTTTTTGAAAGCTTCATTCTTCTGATATTTGCTTCAAAAAAGCCTAAAATCAACGCACTTACAAGTACAGCTGAAGCTGCTGAAAAAGTCCTTGATATTGCAATTAGCAATTAAAAGATAATAGTTGTAAATGCTTTCCTAATACTATTTTTTTACTTGATTACATGGTACAATATGTATATAAACCACAGGGGGATTTCAAGTGCTTAATTTAAATAGACAACTAAAATTTTCATATTTTACTGGCATCTATGATGCTATTATACCTAAGAACC